>OJBM01000048.1_pt1 | contig 70523 bp, 67 predicted proteins | sample 1591061 | NCBI WGS metagenome assembly OJBM01 (sample SAMN05416872, study PRJEB24817) | seawater metagenome | isolation source: Sea water | place: Canada:Atlantic | collected 2013-11
ACGAGATCATGCCTAGTCTCGTGGGCTCGGAGATGTGTATAAGAGACAGCTATCACTGATAGTAAACCGGTAGCCTGACGTTTTTTAGATTTCCCATCAAGACATAACAACTTTTTTGATGGGGCATTGAAAGGCAACGAGATTCAGATGTCAGCTCAATATGAGATAATATTCTCGAAATATCGATAACTATATTTTTGTTGAGCTTAAATTCTAAAATTTCTATATTAATATTGTTTGGCTCTCTACATTCAGCTTTTGGGGCTCGCATAACACTAGGAGATTTACAGCCCACAGCACCAATGTGATAGGCCCAACCTGCTTTATCGCTTTTTAGATCTAAACGCAGTGATTTATAGCCTTGCTGCCACGTCCAAAACATATTGGCATTGTCAAAAATGCTCTGCGCCTGCAGAGGGTTCTGATGATTTAATTCAAACGGTACAGCGATTGAGAATGCTAATTTTTCGCCATCAACTAATTCATCTTTATTTAGCGTTAATTGCCAATTTTTTTCGGTGTTATCACTACAATGCTGACCTAGTAATGCAACGTTTTTATGTTGCCATTTAGTATCTGGTAAGGTGATATCACGCCATTCTCCGTTCACTTGAACTTTTATCTGAGAAAGATAAAACCAAAATTGAGACAACTCCATCCCCTGCACTGTGGGTTGCCCACAGTTTATTTTATTATCTTGAAATTGAAGAGAGAAGAATACAGAGTCATTATCAACATTTTTATTACAACCAAACAAAGCCAGTCCGGCAGCACAAATAAAACCGCTATATGCAAAGTTTTTTATTATATTTTTCACAGCCTTAATTAGATCCATTTCAAATTTACAAACTTGATAAAATACCATATTAAAGTAAGGTAATGACAAATAAATTTACAAGGCTGTTACATATGACTTCTTTAGTGAAACTTCTGGTGATGTTTACCGCTCTATTTCTCATGTCTACAATTTCTTTTAGTAGCCATGCTCATGCAGAGAAAGACAAAGCAAGATACGTGTCTCCTGATGGTGTTGATGAGGGATTATGTGATAACCCCCTTCGCCCATGTAAAACGATGCTTTATGGCATATCTAGAGCGGCAAAAGGTGACAAATTACGTCTTGCAGCGGGTGACTATCATCTCGAGTCTTTAGAAGAGATATTGGCGCTTAAAGGTGCATTAGTGCCAGTTTTAGGTGGTTACAATCGATTTGATCACTATAGCAACCAAAGTCCTTCAACAAATATCTCACGGTTATTCGGTGTACCTAATGATATGACGACATTGGTTCGTCAAAAAGGTTTTACGGTGATGAGTGATGGCAAAGCAAAGTTTTCAAAGCAACGTATCAGCGAAGCGAATAAGCAGTATTTAGCAGCAAATCAGAGTCATTCTTCAGCCAAGTGTGTCGATGGCAGTGCAGCTGGTTTTTCTTGTAATAATATCGATCTTGTTGCTCACGTTGCTTTAGCTGACTTTGGTTTTAGACCCAGCGCAGGTAACGATATTTGGGGCCATGTTGATCTCAATACTAATAAAGAATATGCCATTATGGGAATCATTAATGGTGTTGCCGTATTTGACTTATCTAATCCAGAATCACCAAGAGAAGTAGGCGCTATTTCAGGTCAAAACTCTAGCTGGCGCGATGTAAAAGTTTATCAATACTTCGATAAACAGCAAGGTATCTGGCAAGCTTATGCATATGCCACTATCGATAGCAGCAGCGACTTCGTAACCATTATTGATTTGAATCAATTACCCAATAGCATTTCTTTAGTAACCAAGGACACCGCAGTTTCAACATCTCACAATGTTTATATTACTAACGTTGATTATACAACCAATACAGCGCTGAAGGGTGCCACACCATCTCTGCAACTTGTCGGCTCTAAAGGGGCAAAAATAAGTTCGGAATCATTTCTTAGTTATTCGTTAAGTGATCCGAAAAAATTAACTCCACTAGCCGTTGGGGCTAATGGTACAAATGGCTACACCCACGATGGCACATCGTTAAGAATTGACGATGATCGAAAATCAACTGACTGTATTTCACAAGATAAAACTTGTGAAGTGTTCATCGATTTTAATGAAAAAGAAGTAATGATCTGGGATGCAACAACTCCCGGTAGTGAAAAAAAACTCAGTGAATTTAGCTACAACGATGTCCCCTCTTCTTCTCAATATGTCCATTCAGGATGGTGGAGTGAAGACAAACGTTTTATTTTTGTTCACGATGAGTTCGATGAATATCGCGGTGGGTTAAACACCACCTTAAGAGTTTATGACATAACCTCATTAACCAACCCAACCCTAGCAGGCGTATGGAAAGGTGATACCAAAGCAATTGATCACAATGGATTTGTCCGCGGTAATCGCTACTACATGTCAAACTACCGCAGAGGCCTGACAATTTTAGATATTACCGACCCAGCAACACCACAAGAAGTTGGTTTTTTTGATACTTTTTCAGCCAGTGATTCAAATGGTTTTGATGGTGCATGGGGTGTATATCCGTTTTTACCATCGGGACTTATCTTAGTTAGTGACATTAATGGTGGCCTATTCATAATGCGAGACAACACGCGAAACGTGTCTCAAGGAACCCTGTCATTTACGCAAGATGCTATTCTTACAGCGCCTAATACGCCAGTTAATATCGAGATTACGCGACAAACAGGAAGCTCAGATAGTATAAGTGTCGGTTGGGAAATATTGCCAGGAAGTGCAATTCCAGAACAAGATTATACTGATAATTCAGGTATTATCACTTGGGAAGATGGCAATAGTGATAATAAAACCATCACGATTAACATCAATGACAATACTGATATTAATGAATCCAAAGAACAGTTTTTCGTGCGTTTATTTAACCCACAAAATGGCGCAACGTTGTCATCTCCTCATTATATGACAGTTAATATTGATGGTAAGAAAATTCCAGGTGCTATTGGTTTTGAGAAAAATGCAATTGCACTCAACGAGCAAAGCGGCGAAACAACCATTGAGGTATTTCGTAATGGCGGTTCAGATGGCGAATTAAGCGTTACTTACACCACGTCTCCTACCTCAGCGACTAGCGATGAAGATTTTCAATCGTTAGATGGCACATTAACATGGCAAGATGGTGATAACTCACCTAAAGCACTCTCCTTAAATATTCTTAATGACGATAATAGCGAGAGTGACGAAAGTTTTAATCTAACGCTACTTGCAATTGGCGACACTCAATTAGCTGAGAATTCTGTACTTGCAATTACCATTAGAGATGAAGATTCCAATACAGCCCCTGAAATCACAATTAAAGAGAACTTTGAAGTCAACACAAGCCAAACAGCACAATTAACGAGTTCAGCAACAGATGTTGAAAGTGACGAGTTAACCTATCTGTGGACTCAAACCAGCGGTCCTAATGTTTCTATAAACAACAACACGTTAATGAACGCTAGTTTTGTTGCACCGCCACAAGCTGCGACGTTAGAATTTAAGGTTTCTGTGTCTGATATACGAGGGGCAGTAAGTGAAAAAACGGTAACGGTATCAGTGAAAGCGACCATTCAGCCAGAGCCACCTAAGTCATCTTCAGGGGGGCATATCGGAATTTTACTACTGATATTCTTATCTGTTGTAGGATATAGAAAAACAGTAAACCGTTAACCAAAAAAATGCCGCTAATTCAAATTTAGCGGCATTTTTACAACAATACATCCATTAAATAGATTGTGACTTCAATAAATCAAACGCGGCAATTTCAGGGATCTCTTTCTGCATTTTAGTTTCAAGTGCATCCAATTTTTTCATTTGTCCACACATCGCTTCAGCGCTCTTTTCTAACGCTTCACCACGTGCTTCCATCGATTCACCAAAAGCTTCCATTTTTTGTTCGAAATCTGCCATGCCACCCTCTCCATTTAGCATCATTTTCCCAATGAGTACCATCATATGGCCAGCGGATTCCTTCATCAATGTTTCAACTTCAGCCTCAATCTCTTTACTTAAGTCTTCACCGCCATTAGCGATTTCATCTTTAGGCAAATAATACTCGCCAGCTTCTTCATCCATTAGCGGTGTAATACGATCTTCAAATTTAGCAACAATGGTTTGCACTTTATCTTGCAGTTGAGTCTCATCACCAAATAACTCTGTAAATACTTGTTCTACAGCATCCTTAGCCATATCTAGACCCTGAGTCACTAAATGTGCAACCTGTGGTGCCAATTCTTGCATTAAGTCGCGATACTCATCAACAATGGCTTGTTGTTCACTATTTAAATGAATACGTTTACCCTGAGCATATAAGCGAGAGTCGTCAGTAATGCGATAAAGTGATTTGTCCCCATCAAGAATTTGCACGTACGCAGGCGTGACTTTAATACTTTGATTAATGTTGATATCACACGAATTATGACGTCCATGAGAATCATGGGCGAAAGCAGAAGTTGATAATAATGCGGTAAGTGCCAGTGCTATTTTAGTTTTCATCGTCTTTCCTTATGTATCTAATGTCTTGTCGTTAATTAACTAGCTATTTGCAACGGTTAGGCCAACAAAATAATATATTTAAAAACAACAACTTAAGCAACCACCATCAAATTTACAATAAAAAAAATGGCTAATCCAACTAAGAGTTAGTGGGATTAGCCATTTTAGATTTTGATGAAATATTTAAACGACTTAATTCGTTAAATATTAATTAACCCCACCAAAGATCGAATAATTCTGTTACTTCAACATTCTCAAGAGAATGACCTTCTAGATAGGCTTTAACGGCACTACGTTGTTCATCGGTACATTGACCAATTTTTTGCGTGCAAACAATACCTTCCCACTCAAGATCACCGCCACCAGCAAAACCAAGACCATTAACTTCAATGATTTCATTAATTAAGCCATCAATAACCGAATCTATTTTCGCGTCATCAGTTCCTTGAGGAAAGTGCCAGCTAACTTCAAAGCCTAGTTCTTTAAATTCATCAACACGTAATTTTTTACGAATTCGGCGATTACGTTTTGCGTTATCTTTCATGGTTTTTCCCTTTATAAATATGTAGGTATTAATTGCAGTAACAACTGCCGTCTAATGTAGACTAAATCGAAACAATTAGCTAATGCGCTTGTACATCAAATCCCAAACACCATGGCCTAAACGGTGACCACGTGCTTCAAATTTTGTTAATGGTCTATGCTCTGGACGCTCGATGTAATCGCCATTCGTTGCAATATTTTCATAACCAGGCGCAACACCTAATACTTCAACCATATGTTCGGCATAGTTTTCCCAGTCTGTTGCTAAATGAAAAATACCGCCGACAGCTAAACTTTGACGCACATTTTCACAAAACTCTGGTTGAACAATACGACGCTTATGATGGCGTGCTTTATGCCAAGGATCTGCAAAAAACAGCTGCATACAGGACAAGCTTGCTTTTGGAAAACAATCAGCCAATACTTCAATTGCGTCATGACAATAGACACGTAAATTAGTAACACCTTGTTCACCGGCTTCCATCAAACAAGCACCGACGCCGGGCGTATGAACTTCAATACCAATGAAGTTTTTGTCAGGGGATGCCTTAGCCATTTCTACTAAAGATTTCCCCATGCCAAAGCCAATTTCAGCAACAACAGGATTGTAGTTTCCAAACACTTGCTCAAAGTTAAGCATGCCATCTTCATGATCAAGCCCCATTGCAGGCCAGTGTTCTTCTAACGCTGTTTCTTGCCCTTTAGTAAGCCGACCTTCACGTTTTACAAAGCTTTTTACGGTTCTAATATATACACCATCTTTCTTTTTCTGTTCAATGATGTCTGTAGTATCTTCTTTAGTCATGGTTGCTAGTCCTAGGAATGTTTGGGGACGTTATGCGGCGGCATTTTATACACTGCACTAAGTGAGTCAATTAAATTGTGAAACTTTCTAGTAAATTTGCCTACCATCTAGATAATTTTTTAGTTAAACAACTAGCAATCTAATTTAAGGAAAGTACACTGGCGCAACGAATAAATGTAAGCAAGTTTATATGACACAACCATCTAACTTACAGCAAGCCAATTCAAGTGAACACTTTTCTCGTCGAATTATTGATTGGTACCATGAATTTGGACGTAAGACACTGCCATGGCAAATTGACAAAACCCCCTATCGTGTTTGGGTATCTGAGGTTATGTTACAACAAACACAAGTTGCAACAGTCATTCCTTATTACCAACGTTTTATGGAAAGCTTTCCGACCATTATCGATTTAGCCAATGCACCAATTGATGAAGTACTTCACCATTGGACTGGGCTAGGCTATTACGCGCGCGCTCGTAATCTTCATAAAACAGCGCAAATGGTACGTGACGATTACCAAGGGAAGTTTCCGACAACGATAGAAGAAGTTAATGCGCTGCCTGGTATTGGACGTTCTACCGCAGGTGCAGTACTTTCTTTGGCATTAGGTCAGCCTCATTCAATATTAGATGGCAACGTAAAGCGTGTTTTAACACGCCACTTTGCTATTGAAGGTTGGTATGGTGTTAGCAAAGTTGAAAAAAAATTATGGCAAGTAACTGACGAGTTAACTCCTCAAGACGGTACAACTTTTTACAATCAAGCTATGATGGATTTAGGGGCTTCTCATTGTAGCCGTTCAAAACCCAATTGCGATTCATGCCCAGTTCAGTCAACGTGCATAGCTTACGAAACCAATCGCGTAAAAGAGTTCCCGCACTCAAAGCCAAAGAAAACAACACCGGTAAAAACAACACTTATGTTGCTTATAGAACATAACCAACAAGTTCATCTCGCAAAGCGCCCCGATAGTGGTATTTGGGGAGGCTTGTATTGCTTTCCGGAATTTACAGATAAAGATACGATGAATTCATGGCTCGATAACCAAGGCATTGGCGGCGTATTGAAAAAACTAGCCCCTTTACGTCATACCTTTAGTCATTATCATTTAGATATTACGCCATATCATTTATCATTAGCACAACCGTTAGCTTCATTAATTACGGAGCCACAACAATCAATTTGGTACGACTTAGCAACACCACAGCAAGTCGGCCTAGCAGCAGTCACTCAGTCGCTGCTAAAGCAATTATAATAGGAGACTCTTATGACTCGTACAGTATTTTGTACTTATTTAGAAAAAGACGCACCAGGATTAGATTTTCAAACACTTCCTGGAGAATTAGGTAAAAAAGTTTTTGAAAACATTTCAAAAGAAGCTTGGGGACAATGGATGTCTAAGCAAACGATGCTGATTAATGAAAAAAAGTTAAATTTAATGGCTCCTGAAGATCGTGCTTTATTAGAAAAAACGATGACTGACTTTCTTTTTGAAGGAAAGGAAGTTCAGATAGATGGTTACACACCAAAGCAAAAATAGCGTTATTTATCTATTTTTCAAACAAAGCGAACAACAATCAAGCAAGCGGCTTTTAAATCGCATTTAATTTTAAAATAGTTGTTGACTTAAACCCTCAAAATCTATTTAATAGCCGCCGTTGCTTAGATAGCTTGCTTGTAAAAAGTAATCTAGATTTATAAGATGCCTCGATAGCTCAGTCGGTAGAGCAGCGGATTGAAAATCCGCGTGTCCCTGGTTCGATTCCGGGTCGAGGCACCATCCCTTTTCTAATATCCATAACTTTTATTAATTGACTGCTTAAACTGGTCAAAACCATCGATTGTTGCGTTGCTCTCAATCCCAATAACTAGCAGATATCCTTTTAGAAATTTATCCTGAACTAGAATTTATTCGCTAATATTCAAGCGTAAAAAAAACGGTATCGCCATTTAGCAATACCGTTTTTGCCCCTCAAGAAATAAACTAGCTGCAGTTATCGACATTCCAATCATTTAGGTATCGCGACACTGGTGCCATCTTAATCATCAATTCCTTATCGTCACTCTTAATCGCACTTTCAACACTCTTGAGTGCTTGTTCAAACGTGTCGTCTTTAAAGTATCGTGAATTACCTTTAAGCTTGTTAAGTAATTTCTCATCATTAAATTCATAATTAGCCAATGAATAAAAATCATCAGCGTGTTTATCAAGTTTTGATATTTGAGAATTAATTTCATTGCATAACTTAGTGTTTGCTTGGACTGGTAAAACAATGCTTGTAAAAGCAATAGCAAGAGAGGTGAAGGTTAATTTGTTCATTGAAAGTTACTCATCATTCCATGTTTATATCAACTAAAAGTACACTATCGTAAAAAATACATACGTAATCTTTTATAATTACATGTTATCAACTGTAATTAGTACCCAGCAATTCGACATACAGCTAACTGTTATGCCGAATTCATCAATTATAAATAAAAATGTCATAAAAGGCTTTAATTTCGGGGAAAATACGTAATATGAGGATCTGACAGGCTGTATTTAATACCAATCTATTAGTTTTTATCCAAAGAGCTGCATAAGCATTACACTCGAATTAGCTCTTTTTATGAATGAATACCAATTCGCAAAGCCAATATCTAATTATCTAATGGTATTCTTACTTTAAATGCTGCACCGCCTCGCTGAGATTTTTCAATGGTTATTCTACCGCGCATATTCACCGTGGCGGCTTTAGTAATTGATAGTCCTAAACCAATACCGCCAGTTTTTCGGCTGCGGCTACTGTCTAAGCGCGCAAATGGTATAAACACCGTGTCATAATTTTCAGGCTCAATTCCTCTACCGTCATCTTCCACCAATAAAACAACCTCATTGAACTCTATAAAAACTGCGATATTGACTTGAGATTTTGCATAAATGAGAGCATTTTTTATCAGGTTATCAATAACTAAACGTAAATAAACTGGATTAGTCGTTATTTGAGCTTCATTACAAATATTTAACTGTATTAATATTTCCTGCGGCGAATCAACAAGCGCCATACGAGCATTTATAAAATCAGCTAATAAAATAGACTCATAGTGATGATAATACTCGGCAGAATCGGTATTCGTTAATTTTGAATAACTAACTATTTGAGTGATCAGTTCATTAATGTCAAAAATATATTTATCAACATCATCAAGTAAGACGCCGATATTTTCATCTGACGTTTGCTGACGCATTACTCCTGCCGCCAATTGAATTCTGCTCAATGGGGTTCGTATCTCATGCGGAATAGCATGAGCAAAGACAGCACGTTCTTTAACACTTTTATCTATCGCATCTGCCATTTGATTAAAATTAGTCGCTATCTCATCTAGCGGCCTTAAAATATCCTCACTCGCTCTTACTGACATGTCTCCTGCCCCAAACAGTTTTTGGGCTTTATTTAAACCACGGATCTGTTGGCGCATTTTCTTTAATGGCCAATATAGACTGACGGACATCAAAAGCAGGCAAAGAAACAGAAATAAAAAGTGATCTAACTCTTCTATATGCAGCTCTTCAATCTCTCCTTCATGTTCTTCGTCTGTTTTTTCATAAACCGTTAAGTAATACCCACCGTCGTCCAGTAGATATCTGGCAACATATTCTCCTTCTTTTAATTCAAAATATTCCACATTGTTTGTTTGCGCTTTAAATGTGCATTGCTGACAGAATGAGGACCATTGCGATTGTTGGATAAACTTAGCACTAAAATAGAAGGTAAAAGGAGGTGGTAATTCGTAGTCGTTCAAGCTTAATTGCGGGGTTTCCTTTACTTGCTGCAAAGCAAGCTCCTTAATATACTCAGACGTGGTAGAAAAGTGAGTAAATTCTTCTTTTTTAAATACCATTTCCCCCGCTATTCTGGTCACTACAACACTGCATAAAATGACAAATGCAACGCCAAGATAAAGTCTTGAAAACAAAGAAAGTGGTAATTTAATCATTGATTAATTTATATCCTTTGTTGCGCACTGTTGTAATGATTTGATATGGCATTTGGTCGTCTCCTAATTTTTTCCGCAGCCCAGAGATCCGCATATCAATTGATCTGTTGTTAAAATCATAATCAATACCTCGCAATGCCTGACAACATTCATCGCGACTAATAATTTCGCCTTTATGATCGATCAATATTTTAAGCATTTCAAACTCTGCATTTGTCAAAACTAAGCGTGTCCCACGGCAAAACACTTGTTGATTACTGATTTTGATTACTTGGTTAGCCTCATTCTTGCTATCCACTTTATTGATTCGGCGAGTTAATGCTTCAATTCTAGCAACTAAGACATGGGGTTTGAGTGGCTTTACCAAGTAATCATCAGCGCCTAACCTTAACAAGCTAACTTCGCTGATATCGTCATCACAGGCTGTTAACACTAATATAGGTTTATCATAGAATTGACGCGCACTTTTACATACGTCAATGCCGCTCATGCCTGGCAGCATCAAATCAAGCACAATAAGATCAGGGGATATTTGTTTAATTGACTCAATTGCTAAACTGCCGTCGTCTATTGTGGTCACACTATAGCCTTCAGCTTCAAGATACATCGCCGTTAAACGAGATATTTCGGCGTCATCTTCTACAAGTAATATTTTCGCTTTTCTCATGATTTTCTCAGTAAATCGTTCTCTTACACTAAAGAAGCGACCGCACCATAAAAGAATCGTTCATTAATTCCTAGAGCCCCTTACAAAGGCTTACATTCCTAATTTTAAATTACACAGCCTTACTCAGTAAATGCAACCACTTCGCTATGCTCGCGTCCAAAATCATCACTGTTCCTTTGATGGATTTTTACGCGACTTGGTATGTATTTTATGATTCAAAATTTTCAATCCGCAATAACAACTAATAAATTATTACTCGTTATTGCGACTTACTTTACATTGGTTTTTAACTACCCTTTTCTGAGCGAATTTATGGGGGCAATTATCGCACTTGAGCAATTCAATGTGCTGTTTCTGCTATCGGTTCCATTACTGTTAGGAAGTATCTTACTCATTGTCTTTGCTATCTTGGCAATACCAGTGATATTTAAACCAATATTAATCAGTATCACCCTAACATCAGCATTGGTATTTTATGCTGTATTGAATTACGGCACTGTCTTTGATTATGGCATGATCCAAAATTCAGTTGAAACAGATCAGGCAGAAGCCTTCTCTTACTTAAACCTTCAAGCTGTTATTCATTTCTTTATTTTTGGCCTGTTACCTGCCCTATTTATCGCTAAAACAAAAATAATCACCCAAGGGTACCCCAAAGCAGTATTCGCCCGTCTAAAAGTGCTTGCGGGCGCATTTGTCGTATTGCTCACTATCGTATTCTTTTTCTATCAAGATTATGCAGCTGTGGGGCGTAACAACAGCCATGTAAAAAAGTTTATTAACCCCACTCAATATCTTTATAGCGGCGCTAAATATCTTAAATACAATTTTTTTGAAAGTGAGATACCGTTTAAGACCTTGGACATTGCGCCAATAGATGCGTCTCCTGATAACAACGAAGTCATGGTTGTGGTATTGGGTGAGACGGCGCGTGCTCAAAACTTTTCTAGTAACGGCTATAGCAAAAACACTAATCAACACACGTCGACGTATGACATTACCTCATTTGAAAACATGTTTTCATGCGGTACGGCTACTGCTGTTTCTGTTCCTTGCATGTTCTCAATGATGACACGCGATAATTTTGAAAGACGCCACGCTGACAAACAACAAAATGTAATAGATCTTATTCAGCTGGCAGGGTTTGATGTGCAGTGGATTAGTAATAATGGCTGCAAAAATGTCTGTGATCGTGTTCCAACGATTAACATCGATTTATCTCAGGATAACCCATTATGCGATGGCCATTACTGTCAAGATGAAATTTTGCTATTGCCTTTGCAACAAAAACTAACGTCTCTTTCAAAGAAAAAAACACTCATCGTCCTACATATGATGGGCTCCCATGGACCAACTTACTTTAAGCGTTACCCAAAGGAGCATCAGAAATTTACACCTGATTGCGCCAGAAGTGATATTCAAAACTGCAGCTCAGAACAGCTCATAAATACCTATGATAACACCATTGCTTACACCGATTTTGTGCTCTCAAAAGTCATTGAACAGCTAGAACAACTGCCTGAGGATTACAAAACTTCAATGCTTTATGTATCTGATCACGGCGAATCATTGGGCGAATCAGGAATCTATTTACACGGCCTACCGTATTCTTTTTCTCCACAGCAACAACGCCACATTCCTATGCTGCTGTGGAGCAATAGCGAACAACACCATACAAACTGTGTAAAAGAACATGCAAAAAATCAATCATTTAGCCATGACCATTTATTTCACAGCTTACTCGGCTGGTTAAATATTTCATCAACCGCCTATCAAAGTGAGTTAGACATTTTCGCGCCTTGTATCCCCTCAAAAACTCTTGCAAAGAATTAGGAGTCTCCATGCAATTTGGTAACACCAACAAACCAACTGGCATCCGCCGCGTTTTTCTCGCATTTAACAATACCTTAAAAGGGTTTTGGTGGATGTGTAGAAACGAAGCTGCTTTTAAACAAGAAGTGACTCTTACCTTAGTGCTGACATGCGTCACTTTCTTCCTTGATATAAGTTTCGTTGAACAAGCGATTCTCATTTCGACGCTGTTAGGCGTGTTACTTGTAGAGACGATCAACACCGCTATCGAAGCCGTTGTTGATCGTATTGGCCTGGAAATTCATCCATTGTCAGGCCTCGCAAAAGACTTAGGCTCAGCCGCCGTATTTCTTAGTCTCACTATCACTTTTTTCGTCTGGGGAGCGATTCTATGGACCTAATTTGCCAAGCGCCCAAAACCCTCAAAAACAGCAAATTAGCCCAGTTCTTAGGACCATATTGGCTGACATTTGTTTTTATGCTAACCGCCTTAATGGCACTGACCTTATCTCGGATGAGTCTTGCAAGTTGGCAAAGTGATCGAGTATCAACGTTGCATGATTTAACGGCAATATTAGTCGGAGGTTTACGAGTAGATATCTCACTGGTTAGTTATATCGTTGTGATTCCAACGCTCTTAACTATTGCAGCGTTGGTTATGCCGCGACTACTCCTGCTCGTAAAATGGTTTAGTATTGTTTGGTATAGCGCATTTTTGTGCTTAGTTGTCTATTTAGAAGTCATTACACCAACGTTTATCAATGAATATGATTTGAGGCCAAATCGTTTACTTATCGAATACCTAATTTATCCTAAAGAAGTCATGGCAATGTTGTTTAGTGGCTACAAATTAGAAATATTTACTGCGACCACCTCCCTATTTCTGACAAGTTATTTCGGATTTAAATGGCTCAAATCACAATGGGTAGAGCGTACAAACACCAAAATATTTCAACGAATTATATTGTGCATTACAATGCTATTTATTGTGTTATTAGGTGCGCGTTCTTCTTTGGGGCACCGACCATTAAACCCTGCGATGGTGTCTTTTTCAACGGACCATTTGTTAAACGCGCTAGTACTCAATTCAACCTACTCTGCCGCATTTGCAATTAAGCAAATGAACCTTGAAAACTCCGCTGCTGATTTTTACGGCTCAATGCCTCAACAAGATATCTATCAAAGTGTTAGAGAGCATAGCATTTACCCGTTGGAAAGTTTTAACGAACAATCTTTACCCACAGCATCATTTAAGCAAGCTAGCTATCGCGGTAAACCTAAAAATTTGGTTATTTTATTACAAGAAAGTTTAGGTGCGCGCTTTGTTGGTGGTTTAGGCGGTTTACCATTAACACCCAACCTCGATAAACTCATGCAGCAAGGCTGGAATTTTAATGAACTTTATGCCACAGGCACACGATCTGTGCGGGGTATAGAAGCGGTCATAACAGGATTTACGCCAACGCCCTCGCGCGCTGTTGTAAAACTTGATAAATCTCAGAAAGATTTTTTCACCATCGCCAGTTTATTGAAGCGTCATGACTATCACACGCAATTTATTTATGGTGGCGAAAGTCATTTTGATAATATGAAAAGCTTTTTTCTTGGTAATGGTTTTAATCAAATTGTCGATAGCGATGATTTTGATAATATTGAATTTGAGGGTTCATGGGGGGCAAGTGATGAAGATCTCTATAACCAAGCTCATCTAGAATTAAACGAGCTACACAAACAGGGGACACCGTTTTTTAGTCTTGTATTTACCAGCTCAAACCATTCACCTTTCGAGTATCCAGATAATAAAATCGTTCAATTTGATGCTGAAAAACGAACACGAAATCACGCCGCAAAATATGCCGACTACGCGCTTGGTCAATTTATTGAAAAAGCCAAACACTCCGATTACTGGGAAGATACTATTTTTCTTGTGGTGGCAGACCATGACTCTCGAGTCTTTGGCGCTGAGTTAGTTCCAGTTAAACACTTTCAAGTGCCAGGCGTTATTATTGGAAAAGATATTAAACCACGTCAAGATAACCGCTTGGTAAGTCAGATTGATCTCGCTCCAACGCTATTATCTCTGATGGGCATTAGTGATGTTACGCCAATGTTAGGGCATGATCTTACCAAAGAGATCCCGCTAGATAAGCAACGAGCATTAATGCAATACGATAAAAACTTTGCATACATGACGCCCGACAGCATCACTGTTTTACAACCTCACTTACCGCCAAGAGCGTTTACTCGTCAGAACAATGAACTTGTAAAAACCAAAGTCAATCAATCAATCATTAATAGAGCTAAAGCCCATGTTTTATTTGGAAGCTTGGCCTACAACAACCAACTTTATCGATTGTCGAAAGAGAAGTACCTAAATGAATCGATAAATTAAGGGCTGTTTTTTCCAAGCCAATGCAACTTCAATTGGCTTTTAATTCCCTTTGATGCAACCGTTTGATAAGCATTACGTAATTTTATCGCTAGTGCTTCATCAGACTTTTTACTCAAAGCGATATAAAGTTTCTGATCAATTTCTTCAAAATGAAGGTCTGTTTCGACACTATCAACAGCATAGCCAGTTTCTTTTAATACTTCTTCTAATGGTCCTTGAGATGCAAACAAAAAATCAAAACGGTTAGCGTTTAACATATCTATTAGCTGAGCATATTTAATGCCTGTGGTGAGTCTAGAAAACCCAAGGTTGACTAAGGTGTCGTGCTCAAACGACACTCTCGTGACGCCAATCCGGTAATTACGAGCTTCTTCAATTGATTTAGCAGACAAATCTTTTCGCGCGCTGAGCTTATATAGAAAGTAATGCAATTGATCAACTTCACCGATCCATTTGAATAAATCTTCCCTTTCAGGTGTTCGCACCATTGAAAAAAGCACCACATTTTTTCGCTTTAGTGCTTGGTTATAACCGCGAGCCCAAGGAACAACAGAGATATTTGCATTAATATTTGCTTGTTCAAGAATGGCTTTCATAAGAGCAACACCATAGCCTGTGGCATCACCTAGTTCGTCTTTGTATTGGTAAGGCGGTAACTCTTCTGTTAACACAGTGATACGCTGTGCAAATGAATTTGAGATAAATAAGGCCAGGCAAATAAATAGAATCAAACGCATAAAATCCATATCCTTTGATATTAACAACTCTCTGGATAGTTAACCTACATTAAGTAATCATGCGATTAAAGAATTATGTTTAAAAATAAAGCAGTAAATTAGATCTATTGTGTTGAATTCATTGATGAAAGTATTTTTTTGACCTGCAATAATTCTATGGCGGTTAATTCACTATATTTTCTTGAAAAAGGCCAACCATATCCCCAACGAAATGGCGTTGGTAAAGCAGGACTACCGCCGACACGCACGCCATTAAACATCAAGATAGCAATATTAGTCTGGCCTGTGTCGGAAACGCACTGCTCAAGTCTAAGATCTGACAGAAGGCGCTGAGCTCGGGTGCCCCCTTGCCAATAATCCAGATCGTGAGCCTTACAGCAATGTAACCACAAACTTGGTTTTTCAGGTGTTCCATTAGGAAACAAGCTACAGCCATCAGTAGTAAATGGAACGAGTTGTTGCACCGAATTAGCGTTTGATGATGCAAAGAATCCTGCCAATCCAATGACAACTAATAGTCGCATCATCATCCCCACAACCTTAAATACCGTGGCGAGCTTCAATCATTTTCGCGCGGATATCTTTAACTGCTTGCTCTAAGCCAACAATAGAAGCGCGTGCAATAATTGAATGACCAATATTCAATTCATATATTTCAGGGATTGCAGCAATTGGCGCAACATTATGATAATGCAAGCCGTGACCAGCATTGACCACAATGCCTTTACTGTGGGCATATGCTGCCATATCTTGAATGCGTTTAAGCTCTTTCGTTTGTTCAAAACTATTTTCAGCGTCAGCATAACAGCCCGTATGCAGCTCAATATAAGGCGCCCCAACAGTAACAGCGGCATCAATTTGCGCTTTATCAGCATCAATAAATAACGACACTTTTATCCCAGCACCTTTAAGCTGTGCAACCGCTTCAAGCATTGTATCTAACTGCCCTGCAACATCTAAACCGCCTTCAGTTGTTAGTTCTTCGCGTTTTTCAGGCACTAAGCAAACATATTCCGGCTTCACGTTACACGCAATGGATAACATTTCTTGAGTGACTGCGATTTCTAAATTCATTCGAGTTTGCAGCGTTTGGGCCAGCGTATAAACATCACGATCTTGAATATGACGGCGATCTTCACGTAAATGTATAGTAATGCCATCAGCACCAGCTAACTCCGCAACACTTGCGGCGTGAACAGGATCTGGATAAGTCGTGCCACGCGCCTGACGTAGCGTCGCGATATGGTCGATATTAACGCCAAGATAGATTGGATTCATGATTAATTCCTTAACGATTTTGAGCGGGAAAACAAGCGCCTACTTTGCAATGGCTTATTGCCTAATAAAGGTGTTAGCGCTTGTCTTGTCAGCAACTTTGCATGATTGCGGGTAATAGTGTCACAAAAATTTGTGTTTGCAATATTAATTAACGATTGGCCAATATATTTTCCGTCAACACGGCTAATAAAGCCTTGCTCTGTGAGTAAATCATAGCGCCAATTTGGTTCTATTGATTGACCATCGACATCACAGACCAGTGAGAATCCATGTCCCAACTCACCCAGCAGTGACAATTCAAACTGACGCAATGTTAATTCAATATCAGCGTTCTTCGATAACGAAAGTAGTGTTGCATGATAAGCACTATAAATGATTGGCTGAGAAGCCTCTTTGGCCAATAAACGCATGATCAACTCATTGAGATAAAGACCGCTGTAAAGATATTGTTTGGCTAATGGAAAAGCCAAAGTCGGTGAATCAATGCGGATCAATGTTTTTAAATCACCATGCCCACGCCAGCTTACAAGCAGCGGCCTAAAAGGCTGTAACAAACTTTTATTGATATTATTTTTTCGCTTGGCGCCATTAGCAACAGCCGCCACCCGACCATGGGATTCAGTGAAGAGTTCTACAATAAGACTCGTTTCACTAAACGGGCGGGAATGAATGAGATAAGCGGCGCACAATACAGATTGCTCATTGCTGCGCGCCGTATTGTTGAGGTTAGTCGTCTCCATAACCAAGGCTATTTAATGCCCTTTCGTCGTCAGCCCAACCCGACTTGACCTTAACCCAAAGTTCAAGGAAGACTTTATTGTCAAACATTTCTTCCATGTCTTTACGCGCTTCACGGCCAACTTGCTTTAGTTTTTCACCTTTCTTACCAATGATCATGCGCTTTTGCCCTTCGCGCTCCACCAAGATAAGAGCGCTCACGTTGAACACGCCATTAGGCTGCATCGTAAATGCTTCAATTTCAACAGTCACTGAGTACGGTATTTCATCACCCATAAAGCGCATGAGTTTTTCACGAATAATTTCTGAACCCATGAAACGTTGAGAACGGTCAGTAATATATTCTTCAGGAAAATGATGTTGCCCTTGCGGAATAGCCTGACGAGCGATACTAATTAGTTTATCAACACCAGTTCCTTGTTTCGCAGAGATAGGAATAATCTGTTCAAAATCGTACTGACTTCCCAACCATTGTAAATGAGGCATCATCTCTGAACGAATTTGCACATTGTCTTCTTTATTCACCACACAAATAACTGGTGTATCTTGGCAGCTTTTACGCAGCTTATTTAGAATCATTTCATCGTCGCCGGTCCATTGAGTACCTTCAACTAAAAAGAAGACCATTTCAACATTACCAATAGAACTTGCCGCAGCACGATTCATTAATCGGTTAATAGCTCGCTTTTCTTCACTGTGCAAGCCAGGCGTATCAACGTAAATAGTTTGATAAGCGCCATCAGTATCAATCCCCATCACACGGTGACGAGTAGTTTGAGGCTTACGTGACGTAATACTTACTTTTTGACCTAAAATCTTATTGATAAGTGTCGACTTACCAACATTGGGACGACCAACAATGGCAACAAAACCACAGTATGTTGCGTCATCATTATTTTGCTGTTGCATGAATAACCTCTAATGCTTTTTGTGCGGCATCTTGCTCTGCTTTGCGACGTGAAGTCCCTACGCCAACGGTCTGCTCTGCAACACCTTCAACACTACAAGACATTGTAAAACGTTGATTATGTGCCTGTCCGGTCACTTCCATGACTTCGTAAGTAGGAAGTGGTAAGCGACGGCCTTGTAGCCATTCTTGTAACTGTGTTTTCGGATCCTTTTGGCTCACACCTGGCTCAATAGCTTCTAATCGTGAGTGATACCATTGTAAAACAAGTGCTTCACAGGTTTTCATATCACTATCTAAATATACTGCGGCGATAATTGCTTCAACGGAATCAGCTAAAATTGAATCGCGACGGAAGCCGCCACTTTTCAGCTCGCCAGGCCCTAAACGTAAATAATCACCAATAACAAAATCACGAGCAAGCTCAGCTAATGTTTGTCCACGTACCAAGGTAGCGCGCATGCGGCTCAAATCACCTTCAGCCACCTGAGGAAACTTAAAATATAAAGCTTCAGCAATGAACATACCTAATAAAGAATCACCTAGAAACTCTAAGCGCTCATTGTGTTCACCACCCATGCTGCGGTGAGTCAGCGCTTGTAATAAAAAATCTCTATTTTCAAAGCTGTAACCGATTTTCTTTTCTAATTTTTCGTACGGAATATGTCTCATTTATTCTTGTCCAATTTTCCCTATACGCTCGGTACGAATACCACTTGGTACCCACGTAGGAATAATGTCTTCTGGCGCGCGATCAAATTCAAAACTTGTCCACACATATACCGCTTTACCAACCATATTTTGCTCTGGGACAAAGCCCCAAAAACGACTATCTAAACTGTTATCTCTATTATCGCCCATCACAAAATATTGATTGTCAGGAACAACCCATTCGCCTTGACGGATGCCTTCTTGATTAAAATATTCAGGCGCTTGTGCAAAAGCTGGGTTATACAAAATTTCATGTTGTACACCAAGCAAATCTTCTTTTGCTTGTGTTAATGGATAACCACCTTCAATAAAGTCACCTTGGGATACAATATCTAGCTCTACGCGTTTAAATTGATCGCAATTGGCAACTTCTTGTCCATCAACACACGGCGTCTTTATTGACAAAATCTTGTTGCGATAACGAATCACATCACCAGGTTCACCAATAACACGTTTAATGTAGTCAACATCTGGTTTAGGTGGGTACTTAAAAACGACTGAATCGCCACGTTGCGGCTTTCCTGTTTCCAACACCTTGGTTCGGATAACTGGTAGTTTCACGCCATAAGCATACTTTTCAACCAAAATAAAATCACCGACTAATAATGTTGGCTTCATAGAGCCTGACGGGATTTGAAATGGTTCATACAAAAATGAACGCAATACTAATACAAATGCGATGACTGGAAACAAGCCACGGCAGTTTTCCACTAACGCAGATTCCTGCAAGACAGCCGCCTTAGCTTCATCATCGATCTCTTTAGGTAAACCTTCTACAACGGCTTTACGCTTGGGAAAAAACATAAAATGGTCAATTGCCCAAACAATACCTGTAAACAAGGTTGCAAGAACTAAAATTAGTTCAAAATAAGTCGCCATTCATTATTCTCCAACTTTTAAGACGGCTAAGAATGCTTCTTGTGGTAATTCTACGTTACCAACAGACTTCATGCGTTTTTTACCTGCTTTTTGCTTTTGCAGTAATTTTTTCTTACGGCTCACGTCACCGCCATAACATTTAGCAGTTACATCTTTACGTAACGCTTTAATATTTGTACGAGCGATGATTTGCCCGCCAATGGCTGATTGAACAGCAATATCAAACATTTGGCGTGGAATAAGCTCTTTCATCTTTTCAACAACGGCACGCCCTCTGCGCTGTGCACCATCACGGTGAGTGATCATCGCAAGAGCATCTACACGTTCGCCATTTACAAGCATATCGACACGTACCATGTCTGACTCTTGAAAACGTTTGAAATTATAATCGAGCGAAGCATAACCACGAGACGTTGATTTCAAGCGATCAAAAAAGTCTAATACCACTTCTGCCATTGGTAATTCATAAGTCACAGCGACTTGCTTACCGTGATAAACCAAGTTCGTTTGAGTACCACGCTTTTCGATACACAAAGTAATCACTGAGCCCAGATATTCTTGTGGAACAAGAATATTGGCTTCAACCATTGGCTCTCTTATTTCATCAATATTTTGAACTGGTGGTAGATCAGATGGATTATCAACATTCAATGTTTCACCAGCGGTGGTTACAACTTCATAGTTTACTGTTGGCGCTGTTGTAATGAGATCAAGATTATATTCACGCTCTAAGCGCTCTTGAATAATCTCCATATGCAACATACCTAAGAAACCGATACGGAATCCAAAGCCTAACGCACTAGATGTTTCAGGTTCAAACTGTAAAGATGCGTCATTTAAACTTAACTTGTTTAATGCATCACGGAAGTTTTCGTAATCATCAGAGCTAATTGGGAATAAACCTGCATAAACCTGTGGTGTAGACTTACTGAATCCAGGAAGTACTTCTGCTGCGCTATTACGAGCTAATGTCAAGGTATCACCAACCGGCGCGCCGTGTATTTCTTTAATACCAGCGATAATATAGCCAACTTCACCTGCTTTTAAGACGCCCGTGTCTGTTTGTTTTGGCGTGAAAATACCCACTTTATCGATAATATGAATATCACCTGTCGACATAACCTTCATTTTGTCGCCGGCTTTAACTTGGCCTTCCATAATACGCACTAAACTAACGACGCCTTGATAATTATCGAACCACGAATCAATAATTAACGCCTGCAATGGCTTACTAGCATCAACATCACCAACAGGCGCTGGAACCTTAGCAACAATTTCTTCTAAAACGTCTTCAATGCCAATGCCGGTTTTAGCACTACAACGAACAGCTTCCATGGCATCAATACCAACAAGATCTTCAATCTCTTCAGCCGCTGAGTCAGGATCCGCAGACGGCAAATCAATTTTATTGAGTACAGGAACAACTTCTAAATCCATTTCAATTGCCGTGTAACAGTTTGCAAGTGTTTGCGCCTCTACGCCCTGCGCGGCATCAACAACCAATAATGCACCTTCACACGCAGCTAACGAACGAGAAACTTCATAGGTAAAATCAACGTGTCCTGGCGTATCGATGAAGTTTAACTGATACGTTTCACCATCTTTTGCTTTATAATCTAATGTCACACTTTGAGATTTAATAGTGATGCCACGTTCACGTTCAATATCCATAGAATCAAGAACTTGAGCTTCCATTTCACGGTCAGATAAGCCACCACAAAATTGAATAAGACGATCAGAAAGTGTTGATTTGCCGTGGTCGATATGGGCAATGATTGAGAAATTACGTATATGCTTCATTGAAAGAATAGCCAACTTAAAATTAATTTAATTTACACCCCGCAGCCATTTGCAATACAGGTCATAAATTCAGACACAAGAATTGCCGGCAATTCTACCGTAAATAAGCGCGACACGCCAAAAGTATTCACCCTAACGGTGAAAATGGTCACATGAAAATAAAGCGGATTTTTTAGATTAAGAAAAGTGCGGTGAAACGATAATGATGGATGGTGACAAATTTTGATTTTTATTAAGCCAATATTTGCCAAACTGCTGACTTAAAAGAGCCGTCATAATAGCGAGCCCAACAGCACTTAATGAAGGCAACGCTAGTAATTCTACGAGCCATTTCTGACCTAAAATCCCGCCAATTAATAACCCAAATAAAGGTAACAAATAAGTAATTGCACTAGCCGCCAAAATGTTTGCTTCTTTCGTGCCAATAGTAACCCACTGTCCGACAGACAAGATGTTATTAGTTGATACTTTTATGCGTTGAGTTTTACCTGAAAAAGCCTTAGCAACAGTTCCTACGCCGCAATTATTTTCACTAGCGCAGCCAGAGCAGCTTGAATTGATTTCGTACTCTAATTCAACACTGCCGTGAAATACTTCTTTGACTAAGGCTTTTTGTTCAAGCATAAATTACTCGTTTGGCGCGACAGATTGTGCAATTTTTAATGCAGTTTCATAAGGAATTCGACCAACTACCGTGATATCAGTGAGACCACGCCTAAAGTTTGCAACAGATAATCCATTGTTGGTTTGTAGTTTAGCAGGTAGTTCAGCTTGCTGCGCTTTCGCAATATAAACCGACACCTGAGTTAATCCATCGCTTAACATCAAATAATCAACATTTTCCACAGTACTAACCACACGGTGCTCATCACTTGCTTTAACCTCAAAGCCAGCTGGTAGCCACTTCAAGCGCCAGTTGTCTTGTGCAGTTGAAGGAATCATTACCGTTTCTGATGTCGGCTGAGCAGCGAGTTTTTCAACATTATCACTTGGACGCTCATTAAGGTGTAAACCAACCGCTTGTACTTGCTCAAGTAAATTATTATTTAGGTCAAACAAGTCATAGCGTAATAAAAGTTTGGTTTCGACATCTAACCAGAGAATATAGTTAAAACGATTTTTATCTTTCGCCTTTAATCGAATAAGCTGTGTGACACGCCCAGCGATACGCCCCTTTTCTATCATCGTTAACGAGTAATTATCGATAATATGTTGCGTTTTACCAACAAAAATAGCTGGTGAAGGTCCAATAATCTGGCCGGCGTTAATACTATATGGTCGACTCTCTGGCTCCATATAGGTCACAACATTATCGATTCGGTAACTATGTCTAACAGGTCCACTTAATGCTGCAATATAAACGACCTGGCGATCGTCGCTTACACCGTGTTCAAATAAATAGGTTTGGGCAGAGTTTGGTTCAAGGTGAACCATCGGAATAGTAAAGTTTAATGTTTGATGAGCCAAATTCATTGAATCTAGCCAATCTGTTGGTGTCTTTTCAGCGGCAGCAATGCTTGAGAAAAGTAATGAAAAGACACCAATAATACGACGACAAGTGAACAATAGTTTCCCCTATTTGTCTTTTTGTGGCGTTGTAGCTTTCAAACGTTGTTGTAATAAATGATCTTTAACATAAGCATTCATTTTACGTTCAACGGCTAAACGCTCGCTTTCAGTCATTTGTTGTTGAATGTCAGCAGATGTTTGTGGGATCTGATGACTTACAGGCGATGCATAACCACCCGTTGGAATAGTTTGCAATACAGGAATATCCTGCTCCGCACCTTGATTAGATTGCAACTGAATTGCACTAACAACCATCACAGCAGCAACTGAAGCTGCAATACCATAAGAACCAAAACGATCGAATAATGATACAACGTTACCGCTCGGCTTGTTTTGTGGTTCTACTGGCGCATCAACACTCGCTTTAGGCGCTAAAATAGCCGGTTCTTGTGCTATAGCAGCTGACACACTACTGGCAAAATCAGTTGTAAAAGCAGGTGCTAACTCTTCACGAATTGCATCACCAATCAAATGATAACGTTCAAAATCTTTAGCACTCTCAACATCATTGATTAATTGATCAAGTTCTGTTGCTGAAAGCTCTTGTCCATCTGCAAATGATGACAATATTTCTTTATTATTTGACACTATAACTACCTTCTATCGTTGCATTAGTGGATCGATTTGCTTATCCAACGCTTCTCGAGCCCTAAAAATACGCGAACGAACTGTCCCAACAGGACACTCCATTACATTAGCAATATCTTCATAACTTAACCCATCTAATTCACGCAGCGTAATCGCTGTACGTAAATCCTCAGGTAACTTCTCAAGTGTAGCAACTACCACACCTTGTAATTCTTCAGTTAATAGCAATCGTTCAGGTGATGCCCCTTCTCTGAGTTCATCACCACCATCAAAATACTCACCATCTTCAATATCAATATCTGAACTTGATGGTCGGCGCTTTTGTGCCACTAAATAATTTTTAGCCGTATTAACCGCTATTCTGTACAACCATGTATAAAACGCACTATCACCACGAAAATTTGGTAGTGCTCGATATGCTTTAATAAATGCTTCTTGAGCAACATCAGGCACATCACCTTGGTTCTTAACAAAACGGCTAACTAAATTTAATACCTTGTGTTGGTATTTTCTGACTAAAAGATCAAAAGCGGCTTTATTACCTTGCTGTACTAACTCAACTAACTGCTGATCTGTTTTTGTTTCGCTCATTCAAGCATTTTCCTCAACATTTGTTCCACTTTACTGATTGCTCGAAGTAAACGCACAATGAATAGACTTAGGTGTTTGTTAAAAGTTCACTTAATGTAACAATTTTTTATTTTACGTAAAATTTCATCTAATTTCACACTATTGAATCACTTTTTTACTAGTTATATCAACGTTTGTTAGCTAATATTGGCGAACTTCAAATTTTCAACCAAGATCATGACTGACGCCATAGAACATTCCTGTGACACTTTAATTATTGGTAGCGGTGCTGCTGGCTTAACTTTAGCGCTACAAGTTGCGCAATTTTCAAAAGTAATCGTTCTTAGTAAAGCGCAAATCAATGACGGCTCTACTTTCTATGCACAAGGCGGCATAGCGGCAGTATTTGACAAAAAAGACAGCATTGAATCTCATGTGTCTGACACACTTATCGCCGGTGCAAATCTGTGTGATAAAAGTGTGGTTGAAATGACAGCTCAAAATGCAAAAGCATCACTTGAATGGCTAATCGATTGCGGGGCAGATTTCGATCAAGAGCTCTCAAGTAAAGGCGAACAACGATATCACCTTACCCAGGAAGGCGGTCATAGCCATCGCCGAATTCTTCATGCCGCCGATGCAACAGGCAAAGAAGTACAAACAACCTTGCAAGCTAAAGTGCTTAATCACCCAAATATAACCATATTAGAGCGATATAATGCGGTTGATTTAGTGACTGACGGCCTCAGCGCTGACAAGCGCGTTATTGGCGCTTATGTTTGGAGCCGAGATCGCGAACAAGTTGAGACGATTCATGCCAAGCAAGTTGCGCTAGCAACTGGCGGTGCGAGTAAAGTTTACCAATACACAAGCAACCCTGATGTTGCAAGTGGTGATGGAATAGCGATGGCTTGGCGTGCAGGTTGTAGCGTAGCAAATCTTGAATTTAATCAATTCCACCCTACAAGTTTATTTCACCCACAATCAAATAATTTCTTATTGTCTGAAGCGCTTCGCGGTGAAGGTGCCTATTTAAAACGACCTGATGGCAGCCGATTTATGGACGATTTTGACACCCGCGGCGAACTTGCGCCTCGTGATATCGTCGCTCGCGCTATTGATTATGAAATGAAACGATTAGGTGTTGATTGTTTGTATTTGGACATCAGTCATAAAAATGATGAGTTTGTAACATCGCATTTTCCAACAATTTATCAGCACTGCTTAGGGTTGGGTATCGATATAACAAAAGAGCCTATGCCTGTAGTTCCTGCCGCACATTATACCTGTGGCGGCGTAAAGACAGACAAACATGGCGCAACGGATATAAAAGGATTATATGCGATTGGCGAAGTCGCCTATACAGGCCTTCATGGCGCAAATCGCATGGCGAGTAATTCATTACTTGAGTGTTTGGTTTTTGCTAAAACAGCCGCTGATCATATTAAGACAAACTCAGATACTCCATCGACACATTACAATATTGCTCCGTGGGATGAGTCCAAGGTCACTGACTCTGATGAAGAAGTTGTCATCCAACATAACTGGCATGAGCTAAGACTTTTCATGTGGGATTATGTAGGCATTGTACGTACAAATAAACGCTTAGCACGCGCAAAACGCCGTGTTGAATTATTGCAAACTGAAATCGATGAGTATTATTCGAACTTTAAGGTGTCTAATAACCTATTAGAGTTAAGAAATCTCGTGCAAGTAGCGCAACTCATCATAGATTGTGCCATCGCACGTAAAGAGAGTGTCGGTCTTCATTATAATCTTGATTATCCAGACGCTTTTGAAGATAGCAGCCCTACCGTATTGACTCCTCATTAGTTAATCGTTGTCTGAGCCGAATGATACGGCGAAGGCGGCGATACGCTTTGTTTGACACACTGTCTCGCCAAATTAATAAATCAATGTTTCTCCCTACGTCCACTCTCTCAAGTTTCAAATAAACAAACCATTTATCTTCGACACTAGTGGCTAATATTACGGCGTCAAACATTAGCTGACCGTAATATCGAACGTCTCCACGTTGCGAAATGAACATTCGAAAATTAGTTTGCTGCCGACAGAAAAATGTTGCACAAGCAACGAAAAAACAAAAAAAGAAAATGACAGCACCTATGTGCCAATGTGAAAACCACGCTAACGTGACAAAAAACATAATAAAATGCAAAAATGCAAAGCTTATGACGACAACACGCATACACAGTGCCGAGCTGTTGACTTCTATACAATAAAATTGTGAATAGTTCATAGCATCCATCCAAGGTTGGATTATCAGCTAAGTATAGTCAATTAATCAAAATAATTAGCAAGCGTGGAAACGCTTGCTTAGGGGGACTCTATAGATAAGAAACGATTAAACTTTTACGCGATTTACAATAAAGGTGATCATGGCCTGTAACGCTGGATCATCACTTTTTTGATGTCCCATTGCCCATGCAAACAAATCAGGATCATCACAGCTTAATAACCGCTCGAATGTTGCTTTATCAACATCGTTTAGCTCGTCCCATGCTTCTTCTACAAAAGGCGAAAATAGAACATCTAATTCCAACATGCCGCGACGACACGCCCAACGTAAGCGTGGTTTATCTAAAGAAGGTTTTTGATTAGTCATTACATAATTCCAAAATCTAAATAAGGTTAGATAGCAACCGGCGCACTAATATGCGGATGCGGTTCATAATCACTGATTTCAAAATCTTCAAATTTGTAATCAAAAATTGAATCAGGTTTACGGTTAATGGTCAGTGTTGGTAAAGCTTTAGGCTCTCGAGATAATTGCAATGCAACTTGTTCCATATGATTGCTATAAAGATGAGTATCACCGCCACTCCATATAAAATCGCCGACTTCTAAACCTACTTGTTGCGCTAACATATGGGTTAACATTGCGTAACTTGCAATATTAAATGGCAATCCTAAAAAGACGTCACAGCTTCGTTGATACAGCTGACATGATAATTTTCCGTCGGCAACATAGAACTGGAACAAACAATGACAAGGCGATAAGGCCATTTCACTTAATTGGCCAACATTCCACGCACAAACGATCATTCGGCGAGAATTAGGGTCGTTTTTCAAAACATCAATGAGTTCTGAAATTTGATCGACAAATTGACCATCACCCGTCGGCCAACTGCGCCATTGCTTACCATACACAGGGCCCAAGTCACCATTATCATCAGCCCATTCGTCCCAAATTTTTACGCCGTTATCAGTTAAATAACTAATATTGGTATCACCATTTAGAAACCATAACAGCTCATGAATAATAGAACGTAAGTGACATTTTTTAGTCGTAACTAACGGAAAGCCCTTACTTAAATCAAAACGCATTTGATAACCAAAAACTGAGCGTGTACCAGTGCCAGTTCTATCTGATTTATCATTGCCAGTGTCGACAATATGTTGCATTAACTCTAAATATTCTTTCATTACTAAACCGCTTCCTTCGCCGTCGATTTGTTTTGAAGTGCACGGTAAATTAACCAAGCACCAATAATAAGCATTGGGATGGTTAACATTTGCCCCATACTTAAACTGTATTCTGTCACCAGTGATTCTAAATGCTTATCAGGGGCTCTAAAGAACTCAATAATAAAGCGGCATACGCCATAGCCAAACAAGAACGCGCCACTAATTAAGCCTCGAGGTTGAGGCTTGCGTGACAATAAAAATAACACTAAGAATAAACAGAAGCCTTCCAATGCTGCTTGATACAACTGCGACGGGTGTCTTGCCAATGGCCCACCACCAGGAAAAATCATTGCCCATGGCACATCACTCACACGGCCCCATAGTTCACCATTGATAAAGTTACCAATACGGCCAAAACCAAGACCGAGTGGAACGAGCGGCGCGACAAAATCGCCAATTGATAACAAGTGTTTCTTTTCACGACGTGCAAAATAAAATAACGCTGTAATGACACCGATCAAACCGCCGTGGAATGACATACCGCCTTCCCAGACTTTAAAGAGATAAATAGGATCAGCTAAGAACAAGTCAAAATGATAAAACAGAACGTAACCCACTCGCCCACCAAGAATGACACCTAAGAAGCCATAAAACAGTAAATCGCTGACTTGATCACGTGTCCAACCAGAATTCGGTTTGTCAGCTTGCTTATTACCAAGCCAAATCGCACCAGCAAACCCCAGTAAATACATCAAACCATACCAACGCAAAGCGACAGGACCGATACTGAAGATGATAGGATCTATTTGCGGAAATTGAATAAATTCTTGCACAAAGCTACCTTTAACTAAAAATTATCTCTGCTGCTACAATAAACAACAAGATTGAAAAACAACGTTTTAATACTTTAACTGGCATACGCTGAGCGACACTTACACCAAATGGCGCAGCCAATAGCGACAAACTAATAATACCTAACAATGCAGGTAAATAAACATAACCAAGTGTCCATGGTGGAAGACTCGCTTGTGAGCTTAACCCTGCACTTAAATATCCAATCGACCCCATTGCCGCCACAACAAAACCAACAGCAGCAGAAGCACCAATTGCTCGTCTCATATCAAGTTTGACTTGCGACGTTAAAAACGGCACTAATAATACACCACCACCGATTCCCAATAAACTAGCAATTACCCCAATTCCAAAACAAATAACGACTAATTTAAATGATGAATAATCTGGTTTATCAACAACAGTGACTTCAGCTTTTTTAGCCCCAATCCACATTTGAATTGCCATTAACATGGCAAATACAGCAAAAAACACCTGTAAATAGTCACTGGGAATAACGTCAGCAAAATAGCCACCAGCAAGGCCGCCTAAACCAACACCACCTAATAGTTGTGGCATGAAAAACCGTGGAATATTACGTTTTCGATAATGAGTCAATAACGTAGAAATTGCGGTTAACACTATGGCAGCCAGCGATGTGGCTAATACGACAGGCATTAAGTATTGAGGTTCAATACCAGTGAGGGGCAATAACAATATAAGAACTGGCACAATGACTAAACCACCGCCAATCCCTAATAACCCCGCAAGAAAACCCACCACAGCACCTAATGCTAGGCAAATTAAAAAGATTTGCAGTGAGATTTCCAAAATGATTCAACTCAACTAACGGGTAAACTTTATATCAGGATCTTAGTGACGGTGTAGATTCTCTTTTTTTGGAATCGGCATACAATGGCTTACCAGTTCTTTCATCGCTCGGCGATACACATCCCGTTTGAATGAAATCACTTGGCGTACTGGATACCAATAACTCACCCATCGCCAATCATCAAACTCGGGATGATTTGTACACCCAAAATTAATTGAATCTTCAGGGCTTACTAGCTTTAGTAAAAACCAGCGTTGTTTTTGCCCAATACAGACGGGCTTACTGTCATGGCGGATCATGCGATTGGGTAATTTATAATGTAACCATGAACGTGTGGAACCCAAGATTTTCACATCCTCGGGTTTAAGACCAACTTCTTCATAGAGTTCACGATACATTGCCTGCTCTGGAGTTTCTCCTGAGTCAATTCCACCTTGTGGAAACTGCCAAGAGTGTTGACGATAGCGTTTAGCCCACATAACTTGGCCATGCCCGTTGCATATAATTATGCCGACATTTGGTCGATAGCCATCAGCGTCAATCATTAAGAAACCTCTATTAATAGGCAATTTGTGTAGTTAACTGAACTTATATCAGAATATGTAATAAATAGATATAACAGCCATTTAGATCGAATAAAGATCAACCAAAGGATCATTAAATAAGTTAGTACGATATTCAGCTTACTAAATGTTATTAACTTTTTCTGTGGATAAACCAGTGAGAAACGATCATAAATCCAATTTATATCCACAAAGAATGAGCTTTCAAGTAATAATCCAATATTTACCCACGGTTTGTGTTCGATACAAATATAATTTTAAAACAACACGTTAACAAAACAATCCACAACATAAATAACAACTAATTCAACGACTATCGTTCTTTAGAAAATCCACTAATAATCGTATATTTTCATTGTTCACAAACTAACCAAAATTAAGTTACCCACAAAAGCTGGCGTGTAAATCGCTAATTATTGCTTAAATATTGAATATTTTTACATTTATCGATAGTTATAAACAGCGCTTAAGGTAAGGCAGGAAGTTATCCAACAAATCTGTGCATAACTTTGTGCATTAGCGAATTAAACGCTCATTTTTTCTAAAAAAAACTCACATCACGGTTTAATTTCAACCGAATAAATAGACTTAAACCGCTGTTTATTATCAGTTACTCCTCACAATACCTCGCAAACAACTAACTACTGAACAAAAAACAACCTACCATACTAAAGAACTATTTATTGATACCCCCCATTGCCAGCAAAAGCGAATGCAACGTAGAATGCCTTATTCATAAACTATTAAAGCATTTTCATGTCGCAGCCACCTTTATCTCAATCAGAATTATTAACTGCTGCGCAGGCTTTATCTGGCCTAACATTAACGCAGGTAGCACATGACAATAACATCCAAGTACCGGAGTCCTTATTACGTAATAAAGGATGGATTGGTAACCTTTTAGAAATTGCATTAGGGGCCCATGCTGGGTCAAAGCCAACGCAAGATTTCCCAGAGTTGGGTATCGAACTCAAAACAATTCCAATTGATAGCGCTGGTAAACCCTTAGAAACAACATTCGTCTGTGTTACTCCATTGACGTCAATTACAGGATTACAATGGTCTCAAAGCAACATCGCTAATAAACTCAGTAAGGTGCTGTGGGTGCCTATTTTGTCTGAAAAGAGACTAGCAATAGGTGAACGACAAATCGGCACACCATTCTTATGGCAACCGAGTCCTCAGCAAGCGTATTTGTTACAACAGGACTGGGAAGAAATAATGGAGCTAATTTCGATAGGAGAAATAGACGCCATTACCGGAAAGACAGGCCAAGTTTTACAACTGCGCCCAAAAGCTGCAAATTCAAAAGCGTTAACGAACGCTATCGGCCGTGATGGGCAACCTATCAAAACGCTTCCCCGTGGGTTCTATCTAAAAATACCTTTTACTCATGATATTCTTAAGCAGCAATTTGGATACAACTAGTTCAATTCCACGATAAAGCTATCTAACACCCAAAATATCGCTTAAGTTGTAATCTAAATAAAGTTCGCGTAGGATTCAAACTAGCGTTTGAATCATAGTTAATCGATAACAATAAAATACAATTAAATTAACTATCAAATACAACTAATAACCCAATGATGTGATATTAGTTTAACTTATTGATTTGCATAGTCGGAGCCATAATGTCGAGCACAACGAATCTCACCACAGAGCAAAATAAAGTCCCTTATCCACATATGTTAGCGCCACTAGATTTGGGGTTCACCACCCTAAAAAACCGCGTACTTATGGGATCAATGCATACCGGATTAGAAGAGGAAAAAAATGGCTTCGACAAATTAGCGGTATTCTATGCAGAACGAGCACGCGGCGGAGTCGGCTTAATCGTTACCGGTGGCATAGCACCAAATTTTCGAGGAAGAATTGCACCTCATGGCTCTCAGTTAAGTTTTTCTTGGCAAACAAGTAAACATAAAAAAGTCACAGATGCCGTTCACAAAGAAGGTGGGAAGATTTGCCTGCAAATTCTTCATACCGGACGTTATGCTTACCATCCATTTAATATCAGTGCCTCAGCAATCAAAGCACCTATTAATCCATTCAAGCCTCGACAGATGAGCGAACGTCAAATTAAAAAGACAATTAAAGATTTCGCTTCAACCTGTGAGTTAGCACAAAAGGCTGGTTATGACGGCGTCGAAATAATGGGCTCTGAGGGATACCTCATTAACCAATTTTTATGTCAACGCACCAATCAACGCCAAGACCAATGGGGTGGCAGTTACGAAAACCGGATGCGCCTTGCCCTTGAAATCGTAAAAGCATCACGTAAGAAAGTGGGTACTGATTTTATAATAATCTTTAGATTATCAATGCTTGATCTTGTTGAACAAGGTAGTGATTGGGATGAGGTCGTTGAGCTTGCAAAAGCACTCGAGTTAGCAGGCGTGACCATCATCAATACAGGTATTGGCTGGCACGAAGCGCGAATTCCAACCATCGCAACTTCTGTTCCTCGCGCCGCATTTAGCTGGGTGACCGCTAAAATGAAAAAAGAGGTGAATGTACCACTCATAACAACTAACCGAATTAACACGCCAGAAGTTGCCGAAGATATTCTAAGTCGAGGCGATGCAGATATGGTTTCGATGGCAAGGCCTATGCTTGCTGACGCTGACTTTGTTAACAAAGCAGTACAAGATAAAAGCGACAGCATTAATATTTGTATTGCGTGTAACCAGGCCTGTTTAGATCATGTGTTTAAGCAAAAGCGTGCCTCATGTTTAGTCAATCCACGCGCGTGTTATGAAACAGAATTAAACTTTGAAAAATCAGAACAAACTAAAAAACTCGCGGTTATTGGTGGCGGAATGGCGGGGATGTCTTTTGCTATTTACGCAAAACAACGTGGTCATGAAGTGACACTATTTGAGGCGAAAGAACAATTAGGTGGTCAATTTAATTTAGCTAAAAATGTACCAGGTAAAGAAGAGTTTATTGAATCGCTTAAGTATTTTACCAGTGAATTAGATCGTCAAAATATAACGGTTCATTTAAATTCTCGTCAAACAGTTGAACAATTATCAGCTGCAGGATTTGATGAAGTCATTCTTGCCACCGGTGTGCTTCCTAGAATCCCAGCGATTGACGGCATCGACCACCCAAGCGTCTTCAATTACCAACAAGTTCTTAGCGGAGAAGCAAAAATTGGCAACAAAGTTGCTGTGCTAGGTGCCGGTGGTATTGGATACGACATTAGTGAGTTCTTGACTGAAAAGGGGGAATCCCATACGGAAAATCTAGCATTGTGGTTAGAAGAATGGGGAATTGATCAGAACATTACTCATCGCGGTGGAATCGACGGTGTACAACAAGTAAAACCTGAATCAGCACGACATATTTATATGTTGCAGCGTAAAAATGAACGATTCGGTAAATCACTTCAACCAACAACAGGTTGGATTCATCGTGCAGCGTTAAAGAAACGGACTGTTGAAATGATTGGTGGCGTTAGTTACGAAAAGATTGATGATAGCGGGTTACATATTTCAGTCGACGGCCAAACACAATTACTTGATGTTGATAATATCGTGATCTGTACCGGTCAGGAGTCCCAAAATCAACTTAAACAAGGGCTAGTTGATGCCAATATTACAGTACACCTAATTGGCGGTGCCGACTTTGCCGGCGAATTAGATGCCAAACGAGCAATTAGACAAGGCGCAGAATTAGCGGCGAGAATCTAGGCTCCCTTTTCGTTAATACCCGCTGTTTCAGCGGGTATTAACAGGCTATCAAGTTTCCTTCACGATCTTCATGAAACCCATCTCCGTCATTGTCTTTAGATAATCTAGTTCTACCTATTTTAGTCACAATAACAGCGCGATTAAAGCGAGCAGATTCATTAGCAAAACAAAAACGAAAAGTACCATTTTGATTATTTGTCCAACCGTTGGCGGTATATTGTAGATAACTTTTATTCTGAAATGCTCGCCAAGTTACTCGCAAGTTTTTAGAATTAGATTGAAAAAACCTAACAATCTTGTCATCGCTGTCTACTTTTCTATTACCGTTGCGATCGACAAAAATAAGCGCCCCTTCATTCCAATGCTTTTTAGACACACAGGCCAAGCCATCAATTGATGCGCAAAAGGTAACATTAGCTTTATGATTTAAGGCAAACTGACGAGCCATACGTTGCATCGTCACAAATTCATTGACATGCGTTGTCATATGACTTCTCAAAGTCATAGTCTTTAAAGAAGAGACTCCCAGGTGCATAACAATAATCATTATGGCCATGGCTACTATTAGCTCAACGATGGTGAATCCTTTTTGTCGAAAAGTCATATTTGCTCCTTGCAGTTAATACTTGACCAATTATAGTCAAGGGATTGCAAAGAGGAGCGTTGATTGATTTCACAATTTTTAATTTGTAAGTTTTACATCAACTTAAATTAAAAATAATTATGCTACTCTAATTGACACTCTAATAAGAAGGTTTGATGATTTATGAAAATTAACCCATTACTTGTATCTCTGTGCTTGTCAACTGGGCTAGCCAGCATGACGGTTAACGCCAGCGAACAAAAAACAATTATGGAAATTCAAGGAGCAGAAAATAACTCTCCCTTTGTTGACGTAGGCAATAAACAATATCAATCAAAAAATGCATTCCAAGTAACCGGCGTTATTACGCATATTCAAACCAAAGGTCTCGGACGCGATATTCCAAGCGGCTTATATATCCAAGATGCTAAAGGCGACAACAATCCTGCCACTTCAGATGGTTTATTTGTGTCTTTTGATGTTAATGCATTGTCAGCATTACCACTTCAGGTTGGCCAAACCATTACCGCAACCGGAAAGATCAAAGAAGCCTATCATTGGACACAACTAGCAGCCCAAGACATTTCTATTAGCGATGACGCAATACAAATAATTCCTGCAACGCCTATCATTTCATTGGCTACTGATAAGCACTTAAGTGATACGTTAGAGCGTTATGAAGGAATGCACGTAGCAATTGCTAACGATGATAACTTAATAGTCAGTCGTAATTTTGGCTATGACCGAAATGTACGCCGTAACAACCTAGCACTTGCTGTTGGGGCTATTAATTTCCAACCAAATCAGCAGTATGCTCCAAATTCTAAATCGTCAAAGCGACAAGCTATCGATATCAAAAATAATGAATTGATTATAGAATCTTTTAGTAAAGCACCTGCAGGAAAAATCCCTTGGTATCCTTCATTTGCTCAAAGCGCCAACGGCGTAGATTATGACTATATTCGCATTGGTGATTCTGTTGCAGACTTGACTGGCGTAATTGGTTATTCCCACAATAATTTTCGTTTGTTTGTTCAAAGCACTGCAACAAGCGAAAACTTTAAACACAACAACCCTCGCACAATGGCACCAACGCTCAAAGACGGTGACATAAAAGTCGCGACCTTTAATGTACTAAATTACTTTAATTCTCCATTTGGCGGCGATAAAAACCCATTGGGACAAAATCGCGGCGCTAAAACCCTTGAAGAATTTTCAATGCAACGTGCAAAAATTGTTAAAGCAATTGTTGCCCTTGACGCTGATATTATTGGATTAATGGAGATTGAAAATAATGGCACTCAAGCTAATTCGGCATTAAAAGACTTACTATCTCATGTCAACAAAGAGCTACCATTGGATAAGCAATATACCTTTGCGAGCAATAGTGAAAAATACAATGGTACAGGCGCGATAACGTCACAAATTATCTATCGTAGCGAAGAGATGTCTCTTGCTAACTATCAAGTAATTACCATGCCACAGCAGGATGCTCCAACGGTTGGCAAAGAAAACGGTAAAAACTTTATGCGCAACGCCGTAACGCCAACATTTAAGCTCAAAGACAGTGGTGAACTGCTAACAGTGTCGGTCAATCACTTTAAATCTAAGGGCTCAACGTGTTGGGAAGATGTTGCCTTGCAAAATAGTAAAGACGTTGATCATCAAGGAAGTTGCGAGCACTTTCGTGTCTCTGGCGCTTATCATTTAGGCCAAGCCCTTGAAAAAATCGAAGGCCATAAATTAATTATTGGTGATCTAAATTCTTATGCGCTTGAAGATCCACTTGCAGTATTGACAAACCGTCAACACTTACCACAATCCTATGAACTTCGCGCTGCTAGAGATACATTTATTGGTGGTGATTCAGAAAAAGGGAAATCTTTACATGGTAAGAATGGCGCTGTTATTAATAAATCTTTTGGTTATATCAATACCATTCGCGAACTACACCCTGAAGCATTCGGCTACAGTTTTTCAAATGTTGTTGGCACTTTAGATTACGTTTTAGCGTCACCATCCCTTGCTGACCATATTGTCGATGCGACTGAGTGGAATATTAACTCCCCAGAATCTACATTGTTTGAATATGGCACACGCTATACTGGCGATATGAAAAAATACGCTGATGTGTATCGCTCGTCAGATCACGACCCTGTCATAATTTCATTAAACTTTAGCAAACCTTTGAAAGACGATAGCGGTAATACAGGCATCGCCGTCTTGTTGATAGGTCTAGGCCTTTTAATACGCCGCAGACTCGCTAAATAACTCATCAATAAAAAGCCGCTAATCACTGTCTTATTGCAATAAGATTAGTGATTAGCGGCTTTTTATTTTAGTTTTTATTTAACGAATTAAGCTATCAACTGATGCTTTACCACCGCCATGCTTAATCAAATAAAGTAATGGCACTAACCACATAATATGAGTTGGCCACGCGTCTGGGTAAACAAATATTTGAATAACCAATGTCATTCCTAGTAATGCAATAGCACTTAAACGCGTGAATAATCCAAGAATAATCGCACCACCTAAGAAAAACTCACCGTACGTCGCCAAATAAGCAGCGATATCACTTGGAATAATAGGCAGTTCATATTCATATTCAAACAATGTAAACGTTGAATCTGATACATTAAAGAATTGCCACTTTTGTCCTAAGATTGTACTACCATCTATCTTCGTTTGTGCGCTGCGCCAAAAAACTAAACCTATTGCGATACGCGCGACTAGCGCAATAATATCTTCAGGAATTTTACTACATAATTGATTTAACGATTCAATGAGACTCTTCATAATATTTACCTTATGCATTAATTTTAAATGCGCTTAATATTTCTAAACTAAATAAGTAACCTAGCATCGCACCAAGCTCACTCTCATCAAGTTCTCGTTGGGCATTGCTCGCATCTTCTTGAGTCGCTTGCCAAGCTTCTCCAATGGTTTTATTAAGGCTTAATTGCTGTAATAAATAAAAGCAATTTTCCTCTAAATTAACTATTTGTACGTTATACCCTTCACGAAAAATAGCTAAATTTGCTGCTTGGCAATCATCAAGGTTAATAACTTGCTGCTCTTCTTGTTGATTTTGACGCCATATTTCATCAATCGGCCACGGTGAAGACAATAATGCTAAGGAGCCTACACATGTAAACCTCACCTCGCCTAGCTGCTCAGGCGCGACGCTCGCCAACTGTTGAGGATCTAAGATATCACTATCAGCTTGGTGATAAGCTTGGTTGTAATTGAATTCTAATTGAGCAATATCCGCTAAAAACGGCAAGTTTTCACATGGTGGATATTTACCAATAAACTCACTAAATTTTTCACCGTAATGTAATAAAGCTGCACGTTTAGGTGGATACCTACGCACGAATTCAATTGCAGCCCCTTTAAAACAGGCTTCTCCAACGAGTTTTTTAATGACAGGATATAAATCAGCTAACGCTGTTGTAAGCGAATGCATGACATTGTTACGATAAATTGCCAATCGTAATTTAGCTTCGTCCTGTGCATCACTTAGCTCGCCTTTAGGCGCAAATAAACTCATCAATTGATGACAATCATTATCTACATTGTCAGATAACAAACTATGTTCCATTAGTGATTGAAACTGCTGTAAATTTGGCTTATTCATAGGTATCCAACGCAACATCTATTTTCTTTAAATAGCTATTGGCTATGTCAGCTTGCTCTACAAGCTCTTGCCATGCAGGGACATCATTATCCCATTCAATTAGCGTTGGTTTAGCACCAATTTTATCTAATGTATATTGATAGAGCTCCCATACTGCATCACAGACTTTTGAGCCATGATCGTCAATACGAATTTCTTTATCATGCATTGCCTGCACGCTATGTCCCGCAAGGTGGATTTCACCAACCGATACAGGTGCAACAGCATCAATATATTCTTTAGCATCAAAACCGTGATTCATCGCACTCACATAAACATTATTAACGTCAAGTAAGATGCCACACCCCGACAGCTGCGCAATTGACACCAAGAATTCAGGTTCAGAAAATTCATTGTAGTTTAGCTCAAAGTAACTAGAAGGATTTTCAATTAAAATCTGACGCCCTAATACATCTTGAGTATGAGAAATATTATCAACAAACACTTTCAACGATTCTTGTGTATAAGGCATTGGCAACAAATCATTTAAGCTATAAGTGCCATGACGACTCCAAGATAAATGCTCGGACACTAGCGCTGGTTGATATCGATTAACCAAGGTTTTCAGGTCGGCTAACTGACGATCACATACGCCATCAAAGCTACCTAAAGATAATCCAACGCCATGAATTGATAATGGATAATTTAGACATAACTGTTCTAAATGGTGATGAAATATTCCACCTTTCCCCATGTAGTTTTCTGCATGAATTTCAAACCATGCGACATTGGTTTGCTGGTTAATGATAGATTCGAAATGTTGAGGTTTGAAGCCAACACCAGCGAGCGCTGGCATTGACTGACTTAATAGATTAGACATTAGGACTAATGGCTATTTCTTTGGCTTTAAACTACCGCCAACGATCTTTTCACATGTACCTTTAGGAACAAACATCCAAGCATCTTTTTGTGCATCTTTTGTTGAAGAACCTGCACATGACGTACCAGGGCCAGCTTTACAATCGTTTTGACCTGCTTTAGCAACCCCATAACATTTTTCTAGTTTTTTACCTTTAGCTTCTGCATCAACAGAAGTAAGTGCAGCTAGAGAGATAGCAGCAGCGATAGCACCGGTAACTAATACTTTGTTAGACATAATTTATTCCTCGTGTGTTGTATAGGTGTTTATACGTTTTACATAATCAATTGCTATGCTCAACTTACTTTAAAAGACCTGCATAGCAAAAAATAATTTCAATAAAAATAACTTATTTGTTTAATTACTATAAAGCTAAGCAGTCCTATTAACAACAACCCTATGAAATAAAGGGAATTAAAAACTAATATTATTAGGGCCTGTTGATCTTTCGAGGATGAATTTTGTGCAAATGACAAGGCTTGTTCGTGATTTCTACGGCGTTATCGCCGCGGCAGTGTGCTCCTGCACTGCTCTAATGTGACCATCCTTGGTCAAATACTAGCTTAGCCCACTAAGCGACGCAGGTTCTGCCTTGTATAAAACCCGAATAATTCGCTGCAAAAACCTTCACCAAAGATCAACAGGCCCTAATCACCGTTAAATAATCATTAGCGTTGCTATGCAAGTTTTTTTCTCAATTCTGCTATCCGTGTTCGGCCAATTGGTAGGTTATCGCCGGTTTTAAGGATAAGCCAATATTTACTGCCAGCTTGGGTCTCAATGGACTTTATTTGATGCAGTGGCACGGCATATGAACGATGAGTTCTAATGAAATGCTCAGGCAGTGTGGCCAACAATTTATCGAGATTTTTATCGTGAAGAATTTCTCGATTATCGACCGTGATAATGTGGGTGTAATGCCCTTCGGCACGCAGATAATTAATGTGTTGAATCGCTAATAATTCTGATTTTCCTAGATGTTTGTAGGTGAGGTATTTACTGCTTCCTACTTGTGTATTATCAAGTAATCGATTGATTGCAGTTTGAACGCGCTCAAATGTAAATGGTTTTGCGACAAAATCTAAAACGCCTAGATCAAAGGCTTCGATTGCACGGTCGCTATTGGCCGAGACAACAATGGTATGAAAACTCTCGCACAGCTTTTCTTTCAATAAACTAAAGCCGTCCTTACCTTGTAAGTTAAGGTCTAAAAATAAGACATCGATGGTATGGCCTGCTAGAAAGTCATCAGCATCGTCTAATGTGTTTAATACGGTTAACTTAAATGGTTGGTCGCCAAATGCTTGGCTTACAAAGCGCGTTAAGCGTTTTGCAATCATGAATTCGTCTTCAACAATTAGTGCATTAATCATTTTTTAGCTCGTGTAGTGTGTCGTTCAGTCGTTTTAGGGGGAATGAAATATCGATATGCCACATGTCATCGATTATTGACGATTTCATGCTCCATCGATCATTAAAGCTTTCATTAAGTCTCGCGTCGATGTACTGACTGCCGATGCCGAGGCGAATATTATTGCCGTGAACTTGCTTATCTTTCTTAGTATCTATCGGCGCTGTAAACGATAGCGTTTGTTGCGATTGATTAATGGTTTGCACTAAAGACAAAGTAACATCACCACGTTGATAATGGTTGTGCGAAATTGCATTTTCGACGAGTGTTAAAATGATGCCCGGTGGAATAGCGGCGTGCTGTAAATTAGCATCGATTACTAAAGAGTATTCAATGTTTGTTCTATAACTCATGACTTTAAGGTGTGACTGACACAGCGCAATCTCATCTTTTAACGTAATAATTGATTGAGCTGAGGTCGCCGCCATGAATCTAAATTCATCGGCAAGGGCATTAATAAACTTTACGGCGGTTGCTGGTGATTCTTCAATCCATTCTTCAACGGCTGTCAGTGTATTCAAAATAAAGTGGGGTTGAAGGTTTCGTTTAACTAATTCAAGCTCTAATCGATTGGCGGTTAACTGGCTCTGGATTAATTGTTTGTGCCTTTGGTTCATGCTTTGGGCTAGCGTATACAGCATAAGACAGAGTAGAGCGCTGAATGAGAGAAAGAAATATTGATCCATGTAGGAATACATATTAATCGATATAGGGGCGATAAATAAGATGAGTCCACCTAACATTAATATTGCATGTTGCTGTTTAGCAAGTGTCGCGTAGATAGTAATACCTAGCGCGCTCCCCACACCAATGATAAAGACAATTAAACTCCTGTTATCAAATCCATCAATGGACACTAGCGTTATGAACTGACCAATAACGACGAGCGATAGCCATATTATTTTTTGACGAGATTTAAGTTGATAAAACCAGCTAAAGAATAGGGTTAGTAATAACGATGCGAGACAAGATAGCAATAGCACGAGCTGTAATCTCGGGATCTGCCAGTCGTAAGTGTAGGGAGCTAAACCTCGCCAAGACTCCGTAAGCAATAAGCATAATATCGTAAGGCAAAGTCCGCTAAAAATAAGATAACTAGCCTGTTTAAAACTGGTGAAATATAGAAATAATGAATACAAAGCCACTAACAATAATGCCCCTGACATAATGAGTGGGCGACTGGCTTTTTTATAAGGGAGTTGAATGAGTTGCTCGTAATCTGTGACTAAACTAAAAAAGGACCCATTATCTAAGCCTAAAGGCACGTGCTGGCTCGATACTCTTAAGCTCAACGTGTGTTTTCCTGGTCTACTTAGTGTTGGTGGAATCAACATTATTTTATCAATGATTCCAGGGGTTTCAGTCGATTTAGAAAGACCAACAACACCATTTTTAGCAATGAGCTGTCCATCCCAATACGCTTCAAAGGATCCTAAGATACTTACAAAAACACCAAAGTTTTGAGTGGATTCATGTCGATGAGGTAGCTCAAAGTCAATTTGAAACCAAGAGATATCAGGTCGAATAACAAATCCATTAAAAGCGTGCTTTTGCCACTGCGATTTGTCAGTTATCGGATAAGCGTATTCAGGCTTGTCATCATTAATGACATGGTAGGTGTCGCTAGCAATTAAAATCGGCTGCTTGGCATGGAGTGAAAATGTGAATAAGCAAATCATGATCAAATAAACAATACGCACAATTAGTTTCTCTTTTAATGTTTAACATCATGATATCAAGGAATGTGATTTCTCATGAGGCGTTGAAGTGAGTCATGAGCAGTTGAGGAAATATCACCACAAATACGCAGATTTATCCATCACTATGAGCTTACTTTATTCTTGATGGTAGAATTTTATGACACTTTATACACAAACAATTCGGACAATGAAAACAAGCCTAGTTATCTTATGCATGGCGGGCTCATTAGGTGCTAATGCTTATGATGTGAAGGATACAAAAATCACTAATTATGATGAATTACTTGGAAAGTTTACGGCACCAAACGGTTCAAAACACAGTTATGATGCATTTCTTAAGCATTTTAAAGTGTCAGGCCTTAGCTTTGCAGTCGTAGATGATTATCAGGTGGTTTATAGCCACAGCGTTGGTGAAAAGGCTTTTGGTAGTCAGGAGTTTATCGATAATAATACGGCATTTTCGACGGCATCAGTGTCAAAGCCCGTGACGGCAACCATTGCCGTTATGTTGGCAGAGCAGGGCAAGCTGGACTTAGATGTCCCCGTAGCTCGTTATCTAAAGCGCTGGAAAATGCCTGCGTCACCTTTTACTGATAAATCGCCTATAACGATGCGTCAATTGCTATCTCACACGGCCGGTATGAGTCAGGGAGGTTATGCTGATTTTCATTTAGGTGATGATATTCCAACGACGTTAGATACCTTAAATGGTTTAAAACTTCCTCGTTATAAAAAACCAATAGAAGTGATGTTTGCGCCGGGAACGCAATGGGAATATAGCGGTGGTGGATATGTTATTGCTCAAATCGCGCTTGAAGATATTACAGGTAAATCGCTGCAAGTGTTGGCTCAGGATATGTTATTCACACCGTTAGGCATGAAAAATACGACGATGTATCAACATGGTCATCCTAAATTTTTAACTAATGTTGCTAAGGTACATGACGCCAAACAAAACGTGATTCTAGATGGTATTCCTATTTGCCCGCAAATTGCACCATCAGGCATGTGGAGTACGCCACATGATATGGCAAAGTTTACTATTGAAATACAGCGGGCATTAGCTGGCGAAAAAACTGACGTAATCTCATCTTATGTTGCGCAGCAAACAACTAACATCGCGACATTAGATACAACAGGCGGTTGGGCTGCTGGTTGGATGCGACTTGAAGCACAAGGTAACATCGATTGGTTCTCTCATGGTGGCTCGAATACCGGTACTGGCGGACAGGTGATGGCGAGTATGAAAGGCGGAAAAGGTATTATGGTATTTATTAACGCCTTCACCCCACAACGTAACCCTGCAGTTGCGGCACTCATTAAGCAAGTTGTTCATGCTTTATCGTGGGAACAGTCGGTGAAATCAACCGATAAGTCATCGCAACAAATAATTGAGCAGATAACTGGACGCTATTTATCACCGTTTGATCAAGTGGTAACCATCACTGCCAATAAAGGCATTTTAACTTATGTCGATCCGTTGAGTATTGGTGGTGGACGCTATGAAAGTGAAATGTACCATCAGGGAAACGGACAGTTTTTATTAAATGAAAAAGCAAATGTTGTGTCGTTGCAAACTAACCCGACAGACAAGTTTGAGTATTTAACATTGACGCGCCCATCGACGAACTTACGTAGCTTTGCTATGCGAAAACTTAAGGGTGATGAGTTATTACCTTTTGAAGTTGCTTTAAAAGGTAGCGTGCAACAAAGCTTAAACGCTTATCAAGCATGGAGAAAGAAAAAGCCAAACTCTCGTTTTTTAAGTGCTAATGCCATTAATAATGCTGGGTACAGTGCACTGAGACAAAAGAATATCAAAGGGGCAATTAATTTAATGACCGTCTATACCGAGCTTTATCCGCAAGATGCTAACGCATTTGATAGCTTGGGAGAAGTTGTGATGGCAAGTGGTGACAATAAGCAGGCTATTATGTGGTACCAAAAATCGCTTACATTAAATCCTGCCAACGATAATGCGAAAAAGATGATTGAAAAGTTACTTAAAAGATAGGGCGCTTTATAAAAGAGGTGAAACGAATGTTAGCCTCAATTTGAAACTCTCAGTCAAATCAATCACGCGCGCTTCATTTTACACTAGGGTTAATATTACTAACCGAGAAGTAAAATGAAGCGAATCGTAAGTTTTTTATTGATGAGTGTTGTGGCTTGGAACACAAATGCCACCGTGACAGCGGTTGAGGCCTTTAAGCAATTAAATTTCCAACATAAAAAGACTAATAACGTTAGTAGCTATTTTATGAAGGAAAGTAGTCAACATTTACCCATAGCAGAAGATATCGTTACCGATTCAATTGCATTTTACCAACAGCTATTTGGCCAATCATTTCAAATCTCATTAGCATTGCCAAATAGATCAGGGTTTAAGGCGTATAAAGCGTTAACAGGTGATCGACCGCCGTACGGAATGCCTTATGTTCGCCCAAATGGCGATGATAAAAATCACTATGTTGTCATTCTTCCTGCCACTAAATTAGGAGTTATCAGTCAATCGGTTATCGACTTAAAGGACAAGGCATCATTAGTCACTAAGAAATCAATCATTGATACTGGCCATAGTTTTGAGCAAGCGGCGACAATTTTTCCTTATATCATTGGCGCTCATGAAGTTAGTCATGTGTATGTGCGAAATTACGGTATTCACCCCATTAACGCATGGACAAATGAATTCCTTGCGCAACTTGGTGCGTACGTTTACTTGGCCGAGCGAAAGCCTAAATTAGCGCGTTTATTTGAGTTAACAAGTTATCAAATTAATGCTGAGAGTTATCAACCAGAAGATAGTTCATTAGAGCGATTTGAGCGTCTCTATTCTGGTGTTGGTGCTAAGGATTACGCATGGTATCAAGGTATGTTTTTAAAACTTGCAATCATGGCTTATAAGGAGCACGGCACAGATATTTTTAACGTTCTCAAGAAGCAGTTTCCAGCTGGTTTAGTGGCAGGTAACGCCGATGTGGCAACGCGTTTGGCAACGGAAAGAGCGCAGTTTTTGCAAGTTATTCCAAATTACGATGACTGGTTTAATGCATTTAAACAGCAGCAGTAACGATTTGAGTAAAAGTAATCTGCTATTTGCAATTGAACGGCACAATCATTAATTTAGTAGTTCGATGAATTGGGTTGGTAATTGTGTGACTATTGATGATAATGCTCTATCACTAGAGCAACGATTAAATGATTGGAATGAATCATTAACGCTGTCGTGTGGTCAATACAGCACGCAGCTTTCGGACGTTGTGTCTTTTACTGGTTGCGTTAATATCAGTGAAGTGTCTGATATTGAATTGTCATCAATCTCTACTAATGCACGCAGTATTATCAAGCACAGTGTTGACGAACCAGACGATGGTTTTTTTCATTATTTTATTGTATTGCAGCAGCGTGGTAGCTCTCAGTTTGAACAAGCTGGGCGGCGAATATTACTCAACGCTGGCGATATGACTATTATGGATCAGCGACTTCCTTGTAAATTGATTCACGATGGGGAAGTTAAACATTTATCAATTCACGTGCCCATTAATTTAATAAAAGATTATATTAATGAAGGTGATATTGACGTCGCGCGCAAAATTAATATTAAAAGCGGTATGGGATTTCTGCTGAAGATTTACGTAGAACAGTTGGATTTTTCTCGCCATCACGATAACGATCAACTAGCCCTTGAAAATGATCAGCAAAGCTTGATTAATTTATGGGGCAATACAATGCCAAACTCTGATTGCTTAGTGACCAGACGCTCAATGAGCAATATTCAGTTCAACCAACTAAAAATCGCCCTGTATCAGCAGCTGTCGGATCCCAATGTTAATATCGAACATATTGCCAAACAGCATCATATTTCTAAGAGTAAACTTTACCGCTTTTTCGCCAAACAACAGTTAACTCCTAATGCTTGGCTAAAGCAGTTACGTTTAGATTATGCTTCTCGATTAATGAAAGAAAAGGTTTGGTTTAACAAACCTATTATCGAAATCGCAAATGGTGCAGGGTTTAATGATTTAGCGCACTTTACCCGCTCATTTACATCATTTAGTGGTTTATCACCACATCGTTACCGCACTGATTACTTTAAGAATAAATCTATTTAGTGACCATTTTGACAAAATCACTATATGACGTAGGTAAGTAATTTAAATAAAGCCGATTCATCGTGCCATCATTAATCATCTCGATAATCTTGGCATCGAACTTATTCATTAACACTGATTTATTATGATTGAAGACTAAATAAAGTTCTGCGGTATCAATAACGGGTGTGAGCATCTTAAGTTTGACGTCGTGTGTTATTTCTAGGTTTTTAGCGGCGAAAGGATCTAACAAAATGTAATCGAAACGTTTTGCTTTGAGCATTTTTACAAGAATACTTTCAGATTGGGCATAGAGCTTATTCCACAGTTTAAAAGAAGCGATTTTCTCTGTGTAATCGTAACCTTTCACCATCGCTACATTTTTGTTTTCCATCGCAGCCCATGAAAACTTCGATTGTTCAGCATCGCTTCGTACATATATCGCTAAAGGATAAAAGGCTGTTGGCGTGGGGCCGTGAATGAAATCATCGCTGTGAGTATTATCGATTAGTGCATCCATTGAACCATGCTTAACTAATTTCATACAGCGCTGCCACGGCATTGATTTTACATCGATCTTCATGCCTAGGCGTCGAAAAGCTTCCGAATACACATCAATGGATAAACCATGAGTTAACGTGCCATGTTTGCTATTGGTAAACGGTGGCCAATCAACACCGCAGAGCTTCACCGTTGTGGCAAAACATCGATGGCTAATTAGGAGTACGAATAGAACAAGTAACGTTTTTTTCATTTTGCCTTAGCATATTAAACTTCTAGTTTCGTAAAATAACAAATGTACCAAGGTGAGTCGAGTATTAAGAGGAGAAAACTCCCCCTCTAAATGTTTGATAGATATTTAATTTTCGTTAAAGACTAACAGGGCGCTTTATTGTCACACTGTGGCTTAACGGCGGGCATTTCAGCTTTGCGCTCAGAGTAGCGATTGACGAGATAATCAGTTTTGTTACGCGTTAGCAGCGTGAATTTCACTAACTCTTCGCAAACATCGACGATACGCGCATAGAAAGGTGAGTCCTTCATACGGTTATTAGCATCAAACTCTTGCCACGTTCTTGCAATTGAAGATTGATTAGCAATGGTGAACATGCGCATCCAGCGGCCGAGAATACGCAGTTGATTAACGGTATTAAATGATTGCGAACCACCTTCAACTTGCATCACGGCGAGCGTTTTACCTTGCGTTGGACGTACGGCGTCTATGGAGAGTGGTACCCAGTCGATTTGGTTTTTCATGATGCCGCTCATGCCGCCGTGTTTTTCGGGCGAGCACCACACTTGACCTTCTGACCAAGTCATTAATTCACGTAGTTCTAGTACTTTGGAGTGATTGTCATATTGGCTGTCGGCTACTGGCAAATCTTGCGGATTGAAGATACGGGTTTCACAGCCAAGTTTTTGCAAGATACGTGCGGACTCTTTTACTACCAGTCGGCTCATTGAGCGCTCACGTAATGAGCCATACAACAGTAAAATACGTGGTGGGTGTGTGAGCTCTTCACCATTGTTTAGTGCGGCTAGTGTTGGAATATCAAATGCGTTTTCAACAATGTTAGGTAAATCAGTCATCTTTTTTTCTGCTTTTAAAATGGAATGTATTGCTTAAGACGAAGCAAGATTAAAAAAGACGACTTTATTTATAAAAATAATCAAAAAACAATTTCTAAACCGATGGCAAGCATCGCCATAAAACCCAATAACTGGCCTATGCAGGTAAGCGGTTTAGAATAGTTTTTTTGCATCTTTAAACCAAAAACAAAGCGCAGTAAATCAACTCGTTTAATCAACTCAAACAAACTAAAGCAACCGACGATTGTTAATACAACAACGAGTAGAGGCTCAATAATTGGACCAAGCGATAATGCTGTGAGTTGATAGCCAATGACGATTATTAGCGTTTGGTGAATGATATAAAACGGGTAAACAGCATCATTTAAATAACGTAGTAGCGACGAGGATTTATTGAGGTAATGATGAGCAAAACCAAAGGCGCAGAATACGCCCAATATACGCATCATATTGTAAATTAGCAGACCAATGAGGTTTAGCCATTCAGGTTTACCTTCTGGTTGAAGCCATATTAGGTTGTAAAATGAAATGACGGTAATTGCGCAGGTGATGAGTGCAATTAATAGTGGTTTTCTTAATGTCGTAACGCGTTGCCAAAATAGATTATGCCACCCAATGAGATAGCCATAGAGCATACAAGTAAATCCAATGGCATATCTTGTTTCGTCGTCGGGTAAGGCGAGCTGAAAGATAAATAGTGGCGCGGTAAATACTAATACAAGCAGCACAAAATGTTGCTGCATTACCCAGTTTGTGAAACGCGTAACCCATGTCGCGTTAAGTAATGGCATTATCAGTAAAATAATTAGAGAGTATTTCCACAATGAGCGTAAAAACCACAGATGATTGACGTCGATATGTGGCCAGATCCCAGAGGAGTATTTATTAAAAAGTTGCGTGTCAGACGAGTAAAACTCCAGCATGAACTGCCAATAGCTTATCGATAGGTCGTTATTTTGCGTCATTTCGACATAAAGCTGAGGCGGCACGACGATCAATATGCCAAATAAAAGCGGTATTAATATGCGCACCGAACGTTGATAAACGAAATGAGCAACGGTGACTTTAGCCATGATGAATTTGATGGCTATGCCTGCGATGACCCAAAGAATTATCATGCGCCATGGCTGAATTAGCAACATCACGCTTTCTAAAGTTTCACTGCGATATTGACTCTTGGCGTGAAAACCCCAATTTTCAACGTAGAACATACCGCTATGAAATAATATAAGTAATCCAAAGGCGACTACGCGAAGCCAATCGAGATCATGGCGTCGTGTTGGTAGTTCGGTTAAGTCAGGTGTGAACCCTTGTTTTAATTTGATGAAAAATTGGGAGTTTATTAGCGACATTTCTCTATTCTATTTGATGATTCGGCATGGACACTTTGCCAATTAAAATATCGATTAACATGCAAAAAGTGCTGTATTTACAATAGATAGGGACAAGCGGCAATATAATGTGATGAAATGAACATTAAGATTTTTTATTTTTCTGTCTAACCTATTAAACTGGCGCAATGAGTAAATTAAATCACTTTCAACAATATAAAACGGCTTATGAAATAGGGACTATCTGTCTGCTATTTTTTATCAATAGTTTGCTATTAGCTACCTCCACCATTATGGAAGCAACGAGAGATTCTAAGACGATGTCGTTTCAGATCTGGGAACCATTTTTATGGGAGTTCTCAAGTGCAATAAGTGCTTTGTCGTTATTTCCTTTAATCATTGTCGCGTTTAAACGCTGGCCTATTGGTTGGGGAAAACTACTGCATACCGCTAAATTTATTGTTCTTGGTTCAATTGTTTTCTCATTGCTTCATGTTGCCATTATGGTGGCAATCAGAGAAAGCGTGTATTGGTTAATGGGGGCTAACTATGACTTTGGTGATGTGTGGTTTGAGCTACTTTATGAATACCGAAAAGACTTATGGAGCTTTATAGGCTTTGTAATTTTTATTCAGGGTTATGATTTTATTTTCAGTCGATTACAAGGTGAGGCGACTGCTGTCAGTGACAATGAAGATGACGTAGAGCCGAAAACACTAGAGCGCCTACTCGTTAAAAAGCTGGGTAAAGAGTTCATTGTTAACGTTAAAGACATCGAATGGTTAGAGTCGTCAGGAAACTACGTTAACTTGCACAGTAAGGGACGTATTTACCCGATGCGTGCAACACTCACTAAGTTAATTCTACAAATTTCAGAGCAAGGTTTTTGTCGAATCCATCGCAGTGCAGCCGTTAATATGAGTTGCATTGATTCTATTACGCCAACCGGCAATGGCGACAGTGAAATTGCGTTGGTTAGTGGTAAAAAATTAAACTTGTCCCGTCGCTATAAAGAGCACTTTAAATTTAAGTTGTGACATCAATATCTCTTGATGAAAATGTTGGCGTACACTGGCGCCTTGTCTGTATGACGACTTTTATACCTTTCCTGTTTTCCTTTGATGTTCCTTTTACATAGGATTTGTTATGTTATAACATAATGGTGTTGCAAACGCTGCACTATTAATTTGTCTTAGAATCGCCTCAGGAAATAGATAATGAAAAGAGTTTTACTGTCGTTTTATGCTGTAGCTTTGACAGCAATCTTTTGCCTTTCAAGCCAAGCTAGTAACAAGCTTTTTCATGAATTTTCGCAACGGTTCTTTGATGATTACGCCGTTCAAACAGCACTTGATATGGTTAATGTTATTCCGGGATTTCAAGCTGATTTTGGCGAATCAGTTCGTGGACTATCCGGTGGTGGCGGCAACATTCTTATTGATGGAAAAAGGCCATCGGTAAAGTCAGGAGATATCAGTGATATTCTGAGCAATATACCAGCGCAAGATGTGGCCAAGATTGAATTAATTGTTGGTAGTTCAGGTTCCGGCGATGCGGCTGAAAAGAGTAATGTAATTAATATTATTCGTGCAAAATCAGCGTCGAGTTTACGAATCGAAGGAACAGAAAATTATGTCGACGAAAGCCGTGTTCAGCCCAAGTTACTCGTCAATTATAGTGGCCATTGGAACCAATGGCGCTTCCAAGTTGATAGCCTTTATAACACTGAAAAAATACCAACGTTGGCAACGGTGGATACATTCGATGCTACAGATTTCGGTGTTGATAGATACGTTCAATCTCAAGTATCAGATCTTGATGAATACACCTTAACGACCAATGTGTCTCGTCAATATGATAAATCAGAGTTAGCTATTTACAATAAATTGAAATGGAGTCGTTATCAGCCACTCACTAAGCGGCGTAAGAATTTACAGCAATTGCATTATTTTCTTAATGACCGTGATAGTGCATATATCATGGGAGAACTAGGCATTGATTATGACGTTGAACTGAGCAATCAGTGGCGCAGTCGATGGCAAGGTATTTTTCTTGTTAATCATTGGGATGTAGAGCGTTTAACCCTCGACGACATTGTGTCTGACATTGGCAGTCATCAACGCCGATATGATTATGTATTTGATCGCAATAAAACCGAGACTATTTTAAAAAGTACTTGGCGTAATAGCGCTTTGTTGTTTAATCCAGAGTTTGGCGTTGAAGTAGCGCATAATAAAAGCAAGTTTACGACTGATTACAGCAAAGTTGAGCACGGCGTTCGAGAGCCCATTACTTTAGCTGCTGCTAACGTAATGGTCGAAGAATTGCGCGGTGATGTGTTTGTAAGAGGCTTACATAAGCTTTCATCCCAATTTTCGTTGAATTTTGCTATGGCCGCTGAATATTCTAAGTTGTCAGTTTCGGGCGGCGCGTCGAATCAGCAAAATTATGTCTTTGCAAAACCGAGTGTTGCTTTGGTTTATTCTTCTCCTAATCGCTGGACGTGGCAAACACAAATTGCGCGTAGTGTTGGGCAGTTAAACTTCAAGTTATTCGCGGCACAGTCCAATCAGGTAGATAATAGAAATACCGCAGGAAACCCGTCAATAAAGCCGGATACAAAAGTTCGATTAACTAGCCAAATTAATTATTCATTCTCAAGTAAAGGGGCAATTAAGCTCGAAATATTTCGAGATTGGCGTAAAGATGTGTTGGAGCAAATAGTATTGCCATCTGGTGACATTGGTATTGGAAATAGTGGTGATGCTAGCGTTGTAGGCTTATCTTCGCAATTGACATTGCCAATAGATTACTTGTTGCCGAAGGGATTGCTATCGATTGATGCGCAATTTACCGATGGTGACTATAGAGACCTATCTACCGGGGTTTCTCGTCAATTGACGGCGACTAAACAACCAGATGTGAATGTAAGTATTCGGCAAGATAATACGTGGTATGGTTTGTCTTGGGGAGCCACCTATACCTTACAAACTACAACTGATCATTTTTATATTAGCGAATATAATCAAGTTGCTGAAGATGGGATATGGGCGGTTTATATTGAAAAAGAAATGATGAGTAACTGGCGATTAAGATTAGATGCTAATACATTGGGTCGGGCGTTAAATCAGAGTACCCGCTATTTTTATCCTCAACATCGAGCGCAAGAAGTGTCACATTGGCAGCGTAGATCGATCCAAAATCCTTGGCGGTTGGCATTGTCGCTTTCTGTGGTTATCTAGCCGTAACCACAAGGGTACAAATTTAAAATTAGCGACTTATTGATATAAGTCAATTATGGGTACGCTTTGTCAATTTGATTGTATACGATGTGATAGCATCGACATATTCACGTAATTTAGACAGATGGTGGGGCGGTCGTCGGTCAAACTTATGAAAGACAGTGCTTTAGACAATGTTGTCGAGCGCAGAGTTGTCACGTGTAGCAAAGAAACGACGTTGCGAGAAGCAACGAAGCTGATGCATCAACGACACTGCAGTTCGATCATTATTACCCAAGAAAACATTCCTATTGGTATATGGACAGAAGCCGATGCATTAAAGGTTAACATCCACCAATCAAGTATATTTGACTGCGAAATTTCGCGGTTTATGTCAACGCGCATCCACACTATTAAGATTGAGATGTCACTGAACGATGCAACCTTAGAGCTCAAGCGTAATAACGTTAGACATTTAGTGGTTGTAGCGGCGGATAATCAACTTGTTGGCATCCTTTCCCAAAGTGATATTGTCATTCATCAAGATGCAACATTGTTTTTGAGTATGACGCAGGTGCAAACAGTGTTGCCTGAGCATACTCAATTGCATTTCGACATGAGCGGGTCGTTAATTGAAGCTATTCGGCACATGGGCACTCATCAATGTGATGCGCTTGTGATCGTTGAGAATACAATACCCATTGGTTTATTAACGGAACGCGATGTTGTGCGGCTGATGGCGCTAAATCAGCTAAACCTTCCATTAATTGATGCTATTAGTAAGCCTCTTATCACAGTGCCCAAAGGCATGAGTTTACTGGCCATTCGTTCATTTATGGAAAAACGCCATATTCGACATTTAGGTGTCGATGATGACGATGGTTCATTGCTTGGTATCATTTCATTTTCTGACATTCTTAATCGTATTGAGCAAAGCTATGTCTCCCGTTTACGTAGTGCGTTAGCAAGCAGCGAAGCGTCGTTAAAAGAGAAAGAGTTTAATCTGCATATGGCGCATGCACTTATTGAAGCGTCAGATGATGGCATCATGGTGGCAGATGAAAATGCGATCATTCAGTCGGTAAATCCTGCCTTTAGTATTCTTACAGGTTACACGGAAGAAGAAGCCGTTGGTCAGCGAGCCAATCTTTTAAGCTCCGGTCAGCATGATAAGAGTTTTTATGACGAGATGTGGGAAACTATTGATCGACAAGGGCGATGGCAAGGAGAGATTTGGAATCGCCGTAAAAATGGCGAAGTGTATCCGGAATGGTTAACCATCACGCGTATTAAAGAACCGGTAAATCAAACGGTGCTTTATGCTGGTATTTTTAATGACATTACTGAGCGCAAAAACTCAGAAACGATGATCGAGCACCTTGCTTATTATGATCCATTAACCAAGCTTCCAAATCGCCAACTATTTTACGATCGTCTTGATGCCGCTATTCTACAAGCTAATGCACATCATACTCAGTTGGCAGTGCTGTTTGTCGATTTAGATCACTTCAAGCGAATTAACGATTCTCTAGGTCATTCAGTTGGCGATAAAGTGCTGTGTGAAGTCGCCGATTTATTTGCTGAGTGTTTATCGGAGGTTGATACCATTGCCCGTATTGGTGGTGATGAATTAGTGGTACTGCTCAATGATGTTCAAGAGCAAGCTGATGTATATCGAGCGGCACAGCGAATTGTTGATAGCCTCAAAAAGCCGTTAGCCATTGATGGTCGTGAGCTTGTGATGACCACTAGCGTTGGCTGTGCTATCTATCCGCAAGATGGTGATAGTCGTGAAGAGCTGTTAAAGCATGCAGACAGCGCAATGTATCGTGCTAAAGAAGAAGGCCGTAATAGATTCTGTTTGTTTTCAGCACAAATGAACGAACAGTCACAACGTCAACTGGCGATGGAGTCACGTTTACGTCAAGCATTAAAAAATGATGAATTTAACTTAGTTTATCAACCAAAGGTTAATGCGCAGACTTATGATATTGAGTCAGTGGAGGCGTTAATTCGATGGGACGATCCTATCAATGGCAGTGTGCCTCCTAGCGTGTTTATTCCGCTGGCTGAAGAGCTCGGTTTAATTGAAGATATCGGTCATTGGGTGTTAATTGAAGCCATGCGTCAAGGTAAAGCATGGCAAGAAGAGCATCGTTTATCGATGCGGGTGTCAGTGAATGTTTCTGCTCGTCAATTGATTACCGAATCCTTAGTTAAGCAAATTCAAGAAGGTCTTGATAACACAGGCTTCTCAGCGAGTTTACTTGATATTGAAATTACCGAAACCAGTGCCCTCAATAGCATTGAAACCATGATTAACTGTTTAACAGCGATTCGAGCAATGGGGGCAACGGTATCAATGGATGATTTTGGTACTGGGTATTCAAGTTTGAGTATGTTGACTAAGATGCCACTAGATTTTCTTAAAATTGATCGCAGTTTTATGGAAGGCATTCCCGGCAATATTGGTAATGAAGAGCTGATATCAACGATTGTGGTGATGGCGCATAACTTGAATTTACGTGTTGTCGCAGAAGGCGTTGAAACCTTAGAGCAGTTGCAATTTTTACAAGATTTAGCTTGCGAATACATTCAGGGATATTATTTTAGTAAACCAGTTGATGCCAATACGATTGTTAAGCTTATTCATCAAGGCGTAGCCCCTAGCAATGAGCTAGGGACTGAGCTTACTTAATGAGCGTGCTCTTCTTCGTTTTTAATACCTAACCAACTGATATTAGCTGGTGTGAAATCTAAACTAAGTGCAGTTGTGATATCGCCATCGGCTAAATCCACCGCCACAATAGTATTGGCTAATGGATCGCTAATATAAGCTGTGTCAGCGTGTTGTGACATAACTAAGCTAAAGCTTTGTCCATCAGGCATTGTTGATACATCTTGCTGCGTAAAATCAACACGTGAAGCGAATTCCCACTCGGTTTCACCGTCATGGTCATGAGATTCTAGTAAGGTTAAATAACCTTGATTGTCTAGAATAACAAAGACGTCACCATCAACTGAAAAGCCGTAAGACACTGGGGCTGCATCAGTCTGCGGTTGCCAATCGATTTCACTCATTGCGCCATTAACGGCGTCGACAGTCACTAATAGTGGTGTTGTATCACGTGCAGATGCGACACCAATAAGTGCATTGTGGCTATGGTGCCCATAAAGGCTGCCAACACGGCGCGAATCGAAGTTATCTAAATTGGCTATTTTGCTCACATCAAAATCATGGCCGTCGTCTTTGGCCAAAAATACGCCGTCACCACAACCAAAAGCAACGAAGTTTTCACTTTGCGCCGCGCCATGCAGGTTTGGACAAGTTGTATCGAAAATAACATCTTGCTCGTACTCATCGCCATGTTTGTGATAAACCGCCACTTGGTCTGGCAAAATTTTCGCTGCTGATGTGCTGGTGGCATCATCACGTCGCACTGTGGTTAAAATGAAATCGCCGCGAGGCTCTGCTACGCCGTGCATATTCATATCGAATGTAATCACTTCACTGTCTGTTTTAGCTGCAGTGATGTTTTCGTCAGTGAGTAAATTGACAGAAGCATTAGTGCTGGTATCGGCATTACCATCGTTAAAAATAGCCATCACACCTTCGTGTTTAACGACGTGAGTAGGCTGGCTGCTATCAATATGAAAATCGATTGTTGCAGGTGCTTGTTCATAATCATGCAAATGCGCGACGTGATCTTCGCGCCATAAACCACCATCAATAAATCCAGTGTGGCCGTTCTCACGATTGGTAATGACTAGGTAACGGTAGCCGGCGGAAGCAGTGATTCTACTGCCAGCGTAGGTCGTTGAAAACTGGCCAACTAGTTCACTATCGTCGAGATCAAATACTGATATTTGATCGCTATCAGGTGCGCTAATTGCCAATCGACCCAAACTATCGATGGTAATGTCGCCGCCGTTGCCGTGATTATGACCGTCATCTGGTGCTGGTTGTTCAGACTCTTTTTCATTGATGGTTGTTTTTGCGTCGCCACAACCTGTTAGCCAAAGGGTGCTGCATAGCGTTGCTATTAGGCTAAGTTTACATGTGTTTTTCATCGTTAGTTCCTTGTTTAAATTTGTTCGCTATCAAAATTAGAAATAAGCACGGAAGCCAACAGCTAGGCTTCGTCCTTGTCGCGGGGCAATGTCTTTCACAAAAGAGCTGTGCACTTTGGCGTATTCGTCGGTGAGGTTTTTTGCGGTGGCGTAAAATGTAATATCGTGATCCAAGAGCGGTAACTGATAGCTAACACCAAGATCTACCAAGGTATAACCGTTGGTTGCCGTTTCTAAATTGGCCACCTTGTCTTGTTCTTGATAGCGCGTAATATCAAGATGGGCACTAAAGCTCTCAAGTTGATATCTCAAGTTTGTGCCAAAGCGCAGCGGTGGAGTGCGCGGTAAATCACCGCCATTTTTCAAGCGTGCTCTGACGTAATCAGCGAAGAATGATGAAGACAATTGTTCGTTAATATTCCAATTAACTTGCGCTTCAAAACCGTGTAATGTCGCATCTTGTGATTTAAAGATGTAAACAGGGAGTTCACCTGCGCTATGGCCGCCGTGATCATGACCATGATGGTCATGTCCGTCACTACCAAACAAGCCTGTAGCAACTTGGTAATAGTAGTTGTCTACTTGGTTATAAAAGGCGTTAACAATAACGGCAACATCGCCCTGGGTTTTTCTAAAGCTGATATCAATGTTATTGGCTGTTTCTAAATCGATGCTTTGGTTGTTTAATGCAACTTCATTGTGATCGTTAAGGGAAAATAATGCGCCGACTTCATAACTTCGCGTACCAATGTGTGGACCAAATGATAGTAATTCTGATGCTGAAGGGGCGCGTTGTGAACGAGATATCGAGGCACCAACGTTATAGCCTTCAGTAAAATCCCACACTACACCTAGTGATGTAGTTATCGGCGTGAAGGTTTGCTCTACTGCGAATACACGTGTTAATTCAGTACTTTCTTCTTCGTGACCATGGTCATGAATCTCTGCTTCACCTGCTTCATCGTGACCATGAGCTTCCAAATGTGGTAGTCGAACATTTTTTGCATCTAACGTTACACGCTCTACTCGCGCGCCAAATTGAACAAGCACATCGTCAAAGTGACGCTCTTGCATCATGGCAAGCGCCATCATTTTTTGGGTAGATGGTGGCGTAAATGCTTCGCTGCCAATCGCCTCTATGTCGGTGTCTTTTGCGTGAAAACTTAGGCCGCCGCGCCAATCCATAATTGGGTGATGGAGTAAATCAACTTTCAGCTCTGTAGTATCATTGGCAAAGGTGGTGCCTACTGCGCCCGCTTCAATTTCTGCGTGTTTGTAATCGGTGTAAGAGGCCTTGAAATTAACAGCACTAAATAAACTGTCGTCAAAGTTATATTCACCGATTAACTGGTAGCGATTTTGCTCTAAATCAGCAAAAACTTGTGGCTCTGACTTTTCGTCATGATCGTGTTCATCTGCATGAGTTTCTTCTTCACCATGCGTATGACCAGGAATGCCGTATTCGCGGTTTAATTTACCAGCAGAAAGGCCGACGTAACCTTGGTCGAATAGGTAGCTGCCACCTAACGTAAAACTATTTGATTCTTCTGCGCTGTTTTCAACTTTATTGTGATGTTCGTTACTTGCGGCTGACTTTGGCGGCTCAGGGATACGATAATCATCTGATTCACGCCAAAAACCATCAGCATAAAATGCAAATGAATCGGTGCCATTTTTGACATTAAAAGCAGCTAATTTTTGGTTGTTAACTGAATTTTTTTCGAGAATAAACTCACCAAATGGCGTGTTGTTAGTTGGCACGCGCTCATCGACTACATTAACGACGCCACCGATTGCACCGCTGCCGAAAAAGAGCGTTGCTGGACCACGTAATACTTCAATTTGCGTGGCAGTTGATGCTTCTGTTGCCACGCTATGATCAGGGCCAACACGTGATACATCACTAACATCTAATCCATTTTGAGTAATCATTACTCGTGGCCCGCTTAAACCACGGATAATTGGTGTGCTTGCAACGCCAGCGTGAAAATTGGTGTGTACGCCTACTTGCTTCTCTAATGTATCACCCAACGTAGAGGCTTGCTGTTGACGAAGCTTTTCTCCTGACAGTACAGATACAGGAATACTCGCTTCCATGACTGATGCATGAAATGGCGTTGCTTTGACATCAATGACTTCAATCGCTGAACGCGCTAACGAGATTGCTACATTGGCACCATCATTGAGGGCAACGTGTTTATTAATATGTGCATACCCTGGCGCTGTGATGTGTAGTTCCAGTGCTTTATCTGGTGCATTGGCAAAATGAAAATCGCCATTTTTATTGGTAGTTACTTGCTGCTTACTATCAAGAATACGGACTTTAGCGCCGCTAATTTTATTGCCTTGGTTGTCGATTATCGTGCCAGAAACGGTTTGTGCCATGCTGCCAGTACTGAACATTAAGCCAATGAGCAGACTTACTTTAGTAAGCACGTGTTTGGTGGCTCTATGTTTAATAGACGTGTGTGTGGCGGAAATATTCACAAAGACTCCTTTAAATAAAATGTAATGTTATAATGTAACTTTGGTTGGTAATGTTATATTATAACAATATGTAATTCAACAGACGGTTTGATCTTCAGAGGAATATTTATGGAACACGCAATAATCAAGCAACAATCAATCAAAGATAAAATGGGTATCTTTTTCTCGGGAGTGTGTATTGCACATTGCTTAGTCATGCCATTTTTGGCCATTGTGTTGGGGTCAAATGTGTTAGTCAGTGCATTAACTGAGGAGTGGTTTCACACGTTGTTGCTATTGCCTATTTTCGCCATGCTAATTTTTAGTGTGCCGCAAGTTTGGTTAGTGACACGTAATCCGTGGTTGTTGGTGTTAGCGATTAGCGGTGTTGCATTATTATCATGTTCACGCATGTTTCACGGCATTGGTGAAACGTTCTTGACCGTTGCAGGTTCAGGTTTAGTCATCGCTGCTCATCATTTGAGTCTAAAACTTCGTCAGTTATTTCTTGAACAAACTCAAGAGTATTAATGGGTCGGATCGATGAAAAGTAATGAACAAATAAGTGCGGTGCCGACTAATGTTATTACCGGCGCTCTGGGCGTTGGCAAAACAACATTTATTGAGCGCCTTTTGCGTGAAAAACCGGAGCATGAACGATGGGCAGTTCTAGTTAATGAGTTTGGTGAAGTTGGAATCGATGGTGGACTGTTAAACGATTCAAATCACCAAGGGGTGTTTATTGCCGAAGTTCCTGGCGGCTGTATGTGTTGTACAGCTGGGTTGAGTATGCAAATTACTTTGAATCGCTTGATAGCTCGCGCTAAGCCGCATCGTTTATTGATAGAGCCAACAGGTCTTGGTCATCCGGCAGAAGTGTTAGCAACATTGCAAGCACCGCATTATCGAGATGTTATTGATGTAAAAGCGACTTTAACACTGATTGATGCAAGGCGAATTAATGATTCTCTATGGTTAGATAATGCCAGTTACCGCGAGCAGATGCAGGTAGCGGATGCGTATATTTGCAGTAAAGCAGACTTATATACTGGCATTGAAAACACATTAATTCAGCAATACGTCCATACAGAAGAACTCAATGAAAAGCCTTTGTTAATGAAGTTTGATAGTGAACAAGTGAAGGCGCTGCTGGAAATGCCATGCGCTTACCAAGCGGTTGATTGTCCGGTGCCTGCAATTAGTCTACGAAAGAAATCATTAAGTGTCAGTGAGCAATTAGCTACCCAAGATTTCGTGCGTTTGAATAATTCTGGCGATGGTTTCACATCTTTTGGTTGGGCTTTAGCACCTCATAAACGATTTGATTTACATCGAGTGCTTAACGTATTAAGCGAAGTGAGTATTAATCGTTTGAAAGCCATTTTAATCACTTATCAAGGAATATTTGCGTTTAATATTGTTGGTAAAGAAATGGACTATCAAGAAATTGATGAGAGTGGTGATTCACGTTTAGAGTTTATTAGTGATGACAACACAGCTGCTAAACAGTTGGCTCAGCAGCTGGAGATTAGTTTATTCGCTTTGGTTGAATGAGAAAAACTCTTACACAACTGAAAATGTTACTAAATTAGTATTGTGATAAAGGCTTGTAGTGTAGTTAATCCCGCTTTTTATCATTTAAGATTGGGTGATAAATCACGGGGCGCCTTTCTTTTGGTTACTTTTCTTTGGCGAAGCAAAGAAAAGTAACTGGTGTGCAGCCAATGGTTTTAAATAGATAGATAAATCTAATCAGCACATCAAATATATTTCACAAACCAATGGTTGGTTTGATGCTATCTATTTAGTGACCATTTTTTGGATTTGGGCAGCACGTTCTTCGTCTGTTAAGTCTGGTGACGGTGGAATTTGTAACCCTTTAATACAGGCGGGCCGTTGAGCTAACTCATCGAGCCAGCGCTGTAAATTATCTAACCCTGAAATATCTATGCCACTCCATTCGTAAATTCTTACCCAAGTAAAGGTTGAGATATCAGCAATAGAATACTCATTACCAGCCAAATATTGATTGCTGGCCAACTGATTGTTCATTACTTCAAATAAGCGGCGACCTTCTTTTTGATAGCGTTCAATGGCCTCAGGGATTTTCGTTGGGAAATAACGATAAAACACATTTGCTTGGCCCATCATTGGGCCTACGCCACTCATTTGAAACATAAGCCATTGCAGTTGTTGGGAGCGCTTTTTAGGATCTGACGAATAAAATTTTCCTGTTTTCTCAGCGAGATAAACAAGAATGGCACCTGTTTCAAAGACAACAAAATCATCATTGTCGTGATCAACAATGGCGGGAATACGGCCATTGGGGTTGAGATCGACAAAGGGTGATTGCTTTTGTTCGTTGCTTGATAAATCTAGTGCTACAACGGTGTATTCAAGCGCCATTTCTTCTAGCGCAATTGATATTTTGTGACCATTAGGCGTCGGTGCCGTGTATAGGGTGATCATGGTTCAGTACTCGCAATCGAAGGACGGGCTTTCATTGATGTAAACCAATGACTTAAATTCGGTGTGTCTTCATCAAGTTTAAATTTAATTACTCGGGCAAAATTTAAGAATGAGAATAACGTAATGTCAGCAATACTAAATCGCTCGCCTGCAACGAATGGTTGAGCACCAAGCTGCACTTCAAATGTTGAAAGTGCATCGATAAATCGTTGTTTGGACTCTTCGCCCCATTCCTGATTGATGTTTTCACGATCTTCATAGATACCGCTAATGTTTCTAAAGGCTTGTAATAAAGGAACCATAATTTGAAACTCAACCATGCGATGCCACATTTCAATATTGGCTTGCTCTAAAGGTGACTCACCAAATAGTGATGGAACAGGCTGGCCATGAACGCTTTCAAGATAACGACAAATAGCAATCGATTCACAAATACAGGTGCCATCGTCAAGCTCTAGAAAAGGAATGAGTCCGTTAGCCGCTTTTTCTTTAAATTCAGGCGTTAAATTCTCACCGCCGCGAATGTCGACGTTGATTCGCTCTATCTCTAATTCAATCTCAGCGAGAAAAATGCTTACGCGTCGAGCATTGGGAGCGATAGGAAACTCATAAATTTTCATGTATAACCTCATTGTTTACTTTGATGCCTCAATGGCTTGACTATAAAGTAATCAAAAATAGTGGTTGTGGGAAGAGCATAACGGTAAATAGTCTGAAAAAAGAGTGAATTATGAAAGTATTGTATTTTGGTGGTCAAAAAAGTGGCAAGAGTAATGCAGCAACGGCTAAGGTGTTATCACTAGCAAAACGCAAGCCGTTTTATGTGGCGACCTATGACAACTCTTTTGATGACAGTGCGATGCAAGAGCGTGTTGATAAACACCAAGAAGTTCGCCGATCGCAATTGCACACAATCGAAGCCCCAACAAATATTACCAATCAACTACAAGCAGGTGAAAGTTATATTATTGATTGTTTGTCGATGTGGATTTTTAATAATTTAACATGCTCGGAACAGGATTTATGCGAGCAGTTATCAGCTATATTCGCCATCGACTGTGATGTTGTGTTTGTGCTCAATGATGTCAATCACGGCGTGATCCCAATGGATTCACAATCACGACGCTTTGTTGATTTAAGCGGGGTTATCGGTCAGTTTGTCGCTAAACATTGTGACGAAGTTTACCGCGTAAGTTTTGGCATTGAAGAGCGGCTTAAGTAGCTCGTTTTATTTTTAAGGGCGCAGCTTCGCCAAAATAGGCAATATTCTTGAATATTCATGGATTATTCTATTAGCATTCCAGCCAAGACTTGCTAAGAATGTGGAATGTTAATTCGTTAAGTCGATGACAAATAAAGATTAAATTATGCAAGGAAACATATAATGAAATTTGGCGTATACATTCGAAGTTTAAGAGAGAAATTTGGTTGGACTCAACCTGAAGCAGCTGAAAAAATTGAAATAGAGCAATCTTATTTATCAAAATTAGAAACAGGTAAGTGCTTTCCATCAGAAGACATATTTGCACGATTAAGTAATGTTTATCGCATTGATGCTCAGCAAATGAGTGAATCAATCGACTCTAATGAACTAGAAAAACTAAAAGAAGTGAGTGAAGTGCGTAAAGTTGTTCTTGAGAACCGTCAATCTCATACGATGGCATTGAGACGATGGCTAGTCACCGGATTAACGTTTCTGATGCTTGGCGGTGCCTGTATTGGTGCGAGCACACTAAGTGGCAATGAGCAGCAATACCATTATCGCTCTCAGGGCATACTACTAGCTGGCGAAGGACTAGATGCATTTTCAATTGTGAATAAGCGTACTAGTAGACTTAAAGAAGAGCAGCCTGATCAATTTAAGATACAGAAAGAAATGGTCGAGCGACTCGATCAGTTAGACAATATTTCACGCATCCATAGAGGAGCAAGTTATATTGAGAATGTAGAAGGCGGCAAGCGGGTTTTCATTCTCTATACAACCCGTGAGGTAGGCGTTAATACCATGCTGCAATGGTTAGTTGTTCCAGCGATTATGTTTTTAACCGGTAGTTTTGGGTGCTTTCTTATTGGTTATCGTTGGCGATAATTGGGGGGAGTTACTTGTTGTTGAATTTTGCGGATTAGAGACTAATCCGCAAAAACAATATTAAGCGTGACTGGCCATCGTCAGCCATGACTGACGTTGGTGGGCTAATGAGCTTTTTAATTCATTAAGCTGTGCTTTGATTTCTGATTTTTCAAAATCTTTGAGCAGCTGTTTCTTTTTATCATCAAACAAACGCTTCTTTAACGAATAAAAGGCATTAAGCTTGGCCATCAACTCTTCGTATTCGTCATGAATTTTCTGTTTTAATTCTTCGGCATCATGGCGTAAATCTAATTTTTGATTTGCACGTTTTAAAACCATTTGTAATTTAGCTTGTTCGATTTTTAGTTGTGGTGTTTTACGTAGGCCTGACGCTAAACCGACTAATGACAATGCTTTGATTAACCATTTGGTTGGATCATAGTGATACCATTTGATGCCATTACGGTAATCCATTTCAAAGATATGATGATAATTGTGGTAGCCCTCGCCATGAGTGAAAACGGCTAACAAAGCATTATCTTTGGCAGTGTTTTTATCGGTATAAGGTTGGCTGCCCCACATGTGAGCCCACGAATTAATAAAGAACGTGAAATGATGACTAAGGACTAAACGTGTTACGCCAACCGCAATAAAGCTTGCGAGCATTTGACCGCTCATCCAACCGACTAGTGCTGCAAAACCAAAGTTCGTTAACAACGTAAGGACAAGATAGTGCTTATGTTGCCACACGACAATAGGATCTTTTTGTAGATCACGGCAGTTGCTGTAATCATGGTAAGTGTCTTTGTGATAGTGGCGTAGCATCCAACCGATATGTGAATACCAGAAGCCTTTTTTAGCGCTATAAGGGTCTTTGTCATTATCATCGACAAATTTATGATGTACTCGGTGATCGCTTGACCAGTGCAGCGCTGAGTTTTGCATGGCAAAGGCACCGCCAATGGCAAATAGTAATCGAACACTCCAATGAGCTTGGTAAGTTTTATGTGACCATAATCGATGATAACCAGCGGTAATAGACATGCCACAGAAAAATAAACTAATAACAGCGGCAATAATTACAAAGGCATCAAAGCCATAACTAATTTCGTACCAAGGCACTAAGATGACGGCGGCTAATAAAGTGCTACTAAACACGAGGATATTAGTCCAAATTAGTGGTGGTTTTTTCATAAGAAATCCAAAAGTTGTACATTGAGCTTACAAGTGTACGCCAGTTCGATTTGTTATTTCAACTCTCAGCGTACATTTGTATCAACTTTTTCTAATGTTATTGCGTTAAGTCATTAATCATATTCTCGTTGATCTCTTAATATTGGTGTTGTGCAGCGTGCTTGCTTGTTTTACTCTAGCGGTAGTTAGAAAGTATGTGTTTAGTGGAAGAGAGTTATGGGTGTTAGAGCGCAGCAAAAAGAGAAAACAAGACGTTCACTAATTGAAGCGGCATTTAATCAGTTGTCTGCTGAACACGGTTTTTCTAATTTAAGCTTACGTGAAGTTGCTCGCGAAGCCGGAATTGCCCCAACTTCGTTTTATCGACATTTTAAAGATATGAATGAGCTGGGCTTAACCATGGTTGATGAAGGTGGCTTAATGTTGCGTCAACTCATGCGTAAAGCACGCCAGCGTATCGACAAGGGCGGCAGTGTTATTCGTATATCAACGGATACCTTTATGGAATTTGTGGAATCAAATCCAAATGTTTTTCGATTATTACTCCAAGAGCGCTCAGGTAATGCCGCTGTGTTTCGTCAGGCAGTAAATCGTGAAATTAGACACTTTGTTGATGAGCTGACTGACTATTTATTACAAACATCGGATCTCAACAAAACCCTCGCACGTATTCAAAGCGAGGCTATGCTTATTGTTGTATTTAGTGCCGGCGCCGAAGCGCTTGATATGTCAAATAATGCTAAAGAAGAATTGGCAGAGCGTGTCATTATGAAGTTACATATGATTGCCAGTGGTGCACAATATTTATTGAACAATAAAAAGGAGATGTAATTTATGTTATCAGTTTCAAAGCAAGACGCTAAAATTCTTATACTTGCCTTAGTGGCTGGCTTAAGCGCAAATGCGCTATTAAGTGGTTTAACGATGGTGGAGGTTGAGCTGTCTATTTTCCCATTGCTAAGTTGTGTTTTAGCTTTTTACTGTATGTTGCAAGAATATAAGAGTCGCGCTATTGAAGGTGATGTACCGTTATTAACAGGGGCAAGTTTCATTGTTGGTGCGTTAAGTTACTCGGTATGTATTCGTGTCATCAAGCCAGAGATTGGCAGTAATTTCTTTCCGTTGATTGTTTGTATGGTGTTGATTTTTTGGATGTGTAATAAACTGGGATTATTCAAACGATAACCCCAGCCTTATCGGCTCAATTATTTGCGAGTTAAATAAACACCCGCTTCCATATGATGGGTATATGGAAATTGATCAAAAAGCGCTAACTTTGAGACGTTGTGTGTTTGGCATAATGTCTTTAAGTTATCGGCTAATGTTTCTGGATTACATGAGATATAAATGATGTTTTCGTATTCTTGAATCATCTTTAAGGTTTCATCATCTAAACCTGCTCGCGGAGGATCGACTAAGATGGTATTACAATTAAAGCTTTGTAAATCGATACCTTTTAATCGTCTGAACTCTCTTTCGCCACGCATTGCAGACGTAAACTCTTCAGCAGCCATTCGCAGTATCGTGACATTGTCTATGTGATTTTCACTGATATTGTATTGAGCCGAATCAACTGATGGTTTCGCTATTTCTGTTGCCAATACACGATCAAAGTTTTGCGCTAGGGCTAAAGAGAAGTTGCCATTTCCGCAATACAATTCTAATAGATCACCGGTAGCGTCTTTCGTAATATCAATCGCCCACTCGAGCATTTTTTGATTAATGCCACCGTTAGGCTGGGTAAAACTGTTTTCTACTTGCTTGTAAATCAGTTGTTGATTGTTGATTTCAAGCTTTTCGATAACGTAATCATGATCTAAGCAGATCTTTTGCTTACGCGCACGGCCGATAAGCTGTAGGTCAAATTTATCACCTAATCGAGCTTTTAAATCACGTGCTGCTTTTTCCCATGCTTCATCAAGTTGACGATGGTAAAGCAACGACACAATAATCTGGCCACTTAATGTAGATAAATAATCAATCTGAAAGAGCTTGTAGCGTAATACCGGTTTATCTTTTAGCTCTTCCATAAGCGCTAGCATCATGTCATTAATAAGACGAGAAGCTGATGGAAACTGATCAACTCTCACTTTCTCTTTTGTTTGAGAGTTAAAAACGATGTGATAAAGATCGTCACCGTCGTGCCAAACTCTAAATTCAGCACGCAAACGATAGTGCTCAGGTTCAGATGAAAAACACTCAACTGCGGGGGGCGTAAATGGCTGCATTAAGTTTTGCAAAACCGATGTCTTGTCGTCGAGCTGCTTCTCGTAATTAGCAACGTCTACCAAGCCTGGTAACATGATCAATTTCCTAGCGAACAATAGTGGCGCAGAAGTTTAGGGTATTTTATTGCTTTGTCCAGCACCTTAGTATGTTTTATAGTCAAAATTAGTTAAGTTTTTTCTCAATATGCCGATATGATCAGAGATACAATTAACTGCTACTTTCGACTCAATTGGAGACATCATGAAAATCAACTCGTTAGCACCAGCTGAGCATCAAAAGCTCAAAAATGATAAAGCTGCAGTTGCAGCAGATAAATCCGATAGTAGTAAAGAGAGTAAAGGTGTTCATGAGAAGAGAGATTTTCTTAGTTCAGACAACAATCGCCTATTAATTGGTGCCAAATCGTTGATGTCTGCGCTTAATAAAGAACTTAAACTTGGTGGAAAGCTAGAGTTTCATTCCTCAATCAGTGAAAGTGTATCAATTAAGCTCGAAGGCGGCTCAATCCTAGATAAAATTGATGTTGAACCCATTAGTTTTGATTTTGAAGAAGTTGCTAAAAACGTCATGGATTTTGTTGGCAAGGCAATCTCTGGTGCAAGAGATGCTGGAGCCAGTGACGATAAACTTGCTGAAATGTTCGCTCAAGCCCGTGAAGGTGTTGATATGGGGTTTGAACAAGCGCGTCAAGAGCTGGGCGACATGGATATGTTAACTGATGACGTCAAGAAAGGTATGGATAGAAGCTATGGTTTGATTCAAGAGGGTATTGATGGACTAGAGGCTGATATTTTTAATAAGCCAATTGAAAGCGCTGCGCCAAATGTCATCGCTCGTGAATTAGGATTACAAGAATCTGAACAGGGCAGCATTTCAATCAAGACACGTGATGGCGATGATATTAATATCAGCTTCGGTAGTACAACGAAATTAGCACAATCTCAATCTAGCAACGAAAATGGATATACATCGGAAACCGCTTATAGTCGCAGTCAGTCATTTAGCATCGAAGTTAATGGCGATTTAGATGACGATGAATTAAAAGCTATTAATAGTCTAGTAGAAGATATTAGTGGATTAGCAGACGAGTTTTTTAATGGCGACGTACAAAAAGCATTTGAACAGGCAAGTGAACTTGGGTTTGATGCTAGTCAAATAACCCAATTCTCTCTCGACTTTAAAGAAGTTAAACAAGTTGCTGTGCGAGAACACTATGCACCTGGCCAAACGACTTCGTCTATCGCAACGCTAGCTCCTTATGTGAAAGATCTCAATGACGTAATGGAGAGCGGAGAATCATTATTTGCTAAAGACAATCTAAAGCAGTTAATGCAAGATATTGCACAGCAACAAGTCGATGCCTTGGATGACATGCTTAACAAGTCGGCGATTGACTTCACCAACTTCAATCAAAAATTAATAGACGCCCAAGAGCAGTAGGTATATTTGATTATTTGTCATGACTGAGTGAGAATAAGCACGTTTTCAATCGTCATGACATACATAATTTAATGAGTAACATTCTTGTTTTTGATTCGGGCGTTGGCGGCATTAGCGTCGTCAGAGAAATTAAACAGCTCCTACCTAGTGTTTCCATCGACTATTTATTTGATAATTTATATTATCCTTATGGCGAGTTAGATGAGGTTACACTCATCCAACGAATCATAGCCGTCATAGATTGTGTTGCGATTGAACACAAACCCCAGCTCATCGTTATTGCATGTAACTCCGCAAGCACTATCGCATTACCTGCATTACGCGCTAAATTTGATACCCCTATTGTGGGTGTCGTTCCGGCCATTAAACCAGCGTCCAAATTGAGTAATTCCAAAGTCATTGGTTTGTTAGCGACTCAAGGCACTATCACCAGAGATTATGTCGAACAGCTTAAAATTAACCATGCATCTGATTGTGATTTAGTGAATGTTGGCAGTAATGAATTAGTTGCCATGGCTGAGGCCTTATACCGTGGTGAGAAAATATCCCAGCAACGACTGCTTGATATATGCCAGCCAATATTTGAGCAAGCTGATGTCATGATTCTTGGCTGCACCCATTTTCCACTGTTGATGGAATGTATCAATCAAATCAAACCACCTGCACTAGTGATAATAGATTCGGGATTAGCAATTGCACAGCGAGTTAAAACTCTTTTAGAGGCGAAAGTAGTGAAAACAAAAACGCCCAATGACTTTTTAAATCATCGGGCGCTTTATACTAAATCAATAAATGATAAATCGTTAATTGCTGCACTGTTTAGTGAAGGGTTTAACGAAACTACATTAATTACTCTACAGCGTGGCTAGAATTGTCTGGGCTAGTCTTTTCTTTAGCCTCACGTACTTTCAATATACGCTCCTGAAATTCATTGTCGTTAAGTTTACCCATAGCGTCGTCAGCGCCAGTTGGATCCATGGTGACGAAACCAAATCCACGTCGACGGCCAGTTTGTTTATCTTTTACTAAGCGTACTGAATAAACACTACCGTATTTTTCAAATAATTCACGAACAATTGCCTCGTTTGCACGATATGGCAAATTCCCTACATATAGCGTTTGACGCTCGTCTGATTGTACTGGACTGCTATTAGTAGTGCGTGTAGTTGAATTTGCACCGGATACTAAAAGAACAACACCTGCACCAATCAAAATACCGATTGCTAAAAATGGTGCTGCCATTGCATAGTCAGCATTAAGAACAGGAAGAATAAAAAAGCCAACCCCAGCGAGTACTAATGCGATAAGAAATGAACCTAATTTTGTTGATTTCATAAGATAACCTAAATAAATGAAGAAAAATAAAAGCTTAAGAGCGACATAATAGATAGATTTTATGCCAGATTCCAGCGTCAGCTATCAAATAGTTTAAAAAACACTCATAAACTTTGAGGCTTATCAGCATAAATACCGCAAATAGGCCTTAAATTGATTATAAAAGTATCGTTTGGACTGATTTGTGACCGCTTGAGTATTTTATTGCAAAAAGCCCTTGCCAAGTTCGATGGGATCTCTATAATGCGCATCCACTGACACGGGGAAGCAGCTTCTAAGAAGCAACGCTGATACGGGTTAGGAAGAAAAACAACGCTTTAAATTATCTTTAAAAATTATTTAAAATTAGTTGTTGACTTCAAAAGGGAATGACGTAAGATACGCATCCCTAACGCAACGAGCTACACGGTTTGAAGCGTAACTCCTTACTATTTTAAGTAAGTCGAGTTGAAACGTTCTTTAACAATAAGTATTCAAATAAACTGTGTGGGCATTTGAAGTTAAGTATCAAAAAATACTTAATGAAGATGTTCACACCAAGTAAGAAATTACTTGATATGACAGTAAATTCATTGAGTCGTTCTAACGAACGTAAAAATCAAATTTTAATTGAAGAGTTTGATCATGGCTCAGATTGAACGCTGGCGGCAGGCCTAACACATGCAAGTCGAGCGGAAACACAAGGGAGCTTGCTCCTGAGGTGTCGAGCGGCGGACGGGTGAGTAATGCTTGGGAAACTGCCCAGTCGTGGGGGACAACCATTGGAAACGATGGCTAATACCGCATACGCCCTACGGGGGAAAGAAGGGGACTCTTCGGAGCCTTTCGCGATTGGATGTGCCCAAGTGGGATTAGCTAGTTGGTGAGGTAAGAGCTCACCAAGGCGACGATCCCTAGCTGGTTTGAGAGGATGATCAGCCACACTGGAACTGAGACACGGTCCAGACTCCTACGGGAGGCAGCAGTGGGGAATA
>OJBM01000049.1_pt1 | contig 70210 bp, 60 predicted proteins | sample 1591061 | NCBI WGS metagenome assembly OJBM01 (sample SAMN05416872, study PRJEB24817) | seawater metagenome | isolation source: Sea water | place: Canada:Atlantic | collected 2013-11
CAAAAAAATCTAAGTACAACTCGTAGGCATCGGCACTTTGCGAGAAGTATTCAATTTTCTTGTCTTTTTTGGCTTTAACATGCAGCTGAGTAATCACATCACGTACGTAAATTTCGTAATCTTTAATGGCTTTTTGCTTAACTTCATCGTCCACATACACACTGTATTTAGTGCGTCGCAACGCTGCCACCACCACGCGAACATCATCAAAAGCATTATCGTATGATTTAAGCTCTTTACTGGCGGTGTAAATATTATCGGCATATTCTAATAACTTAGCAGGGTCATGCTGAATACGAGAAAGCTCACGATAAATGCTAGCGCCGTGAGACCATTTTTTCTTCACAATGTAGCGGTAAGCCAGTTTTTCAAGCACCACAATGTAAGCTGGGCGAGACCAAGCAAAACCCTTAAAGTATTTTAATGCCTGTTCTGGGGTGGCTTTCTTGTAATGGTTAGAATAAATAAACGCCATATCGTTAAAGGCTTCAGTGCGAATATCCACACGACCATAAGTGTCTATATCTACTTCTTCACCAGCGCCGGGTCCGGCTACTGACTTTTCAAGCAGCTTAATGGCCGTTGCAAAATCCTTTTTAGAGATATGCACCCATGCCAATTTATACTGAGCAAGGGTAATGGCTGAGCTATCTGGGTATTTCAACACTTCTTCGTAATGCTTTTTAGCACCGGTTAAATTCTTAATGCCCGCATAATAATCGGCCAACAACAAATGGCTTTCTGCCACAAGGTCACTTTTAGGATGTAGTTTAATCAGCGTTAAGTATTCTTGCTTCATTTCTTCTAAACGATTTAACTCACGAAATTCGTGGGCTAAGTAGAAGTGCACCTTGTCGCGTTCTTTGTAATCCGGGTATTGGTTAATAATACGCTTATATGTTTCTATGGCTTGGCTTTTAAGATTGTTGGACTCTAAAGACTCTAACGCACTTTTAACGGCAGCACCTGATTCGGTACGTCTAAGAAAATAGGCCACACGAGATTTTTCAATGTAGAGTTCAGCTAGGCGTAAATACAATTCAGGTAAGTACAGCTTGCCCTGTGATTGATAAATCAGCGCCTTGGTGTTGTCTATGGCTTTATCTAGTTGATCACGATCACGGGTAAATTTTCCAATTAAGCGTTCTTGCTCAACGGTTTTATCTACTTTTTCAAAACCATAACGATCCAGCTCAGGCTTTTCAGTAGCAGGCTTAGAAGGCGCTTCTTGTTCTTCATTAGCTTGTGAAACGGAAGTTAAGAAGCTGCCACTGAGGCTTGCCAATAATATTAGGGTTGAATACTTCATTAGAAAAACAAATCCCAGTCTTTAAAGGTATCGCATTTATTAGGTAGTGATACCTGATAGAAACCCAGTTCGTCGTTCCAGTATTCCCTTTGAAATGGGAATACCACTTGTGCGTTTAGCTTTTCCTTCTTCTTTTTTAGAGCATTTTCTTGCTTGCTGGCATCCACATACGTGTTTTGTGCCACTCGTTGATACATATCGACGCCAATTTCGTAACGCATTAAATTCGACTCTTCTTCAAATTGAAGCAATGCATTGGCACGAGTTGCATATTCATTTTTAATCAAGTGACGTAATTGATAGGTACTATCTTGAATTTGAAGATCATAAACCCCTTCAATATATTTAGTTAAATTATCATTGTGTAAGTTACTAACTTGGGATTTCTCACTTTCCAACATGGTAATAAAATCCCAGATTTTCTTAACATTCTTTTTGGCCAGAATGACATATAGAAGCTCTTCTGTTTCCACATCCGTTTCATCTTTTCGGTTGTAGATGGCTTCTAAGGAAGTACCGTAGCGCTGATTAAATTCTTCTACCACTGTCAAAGCGGATTCATAGTGACAAACATCTTTGTAAATAAAGCTCTTTAACAAAAAGTATTCGGGGGTGAAGAACTGCCTAAAGCTTGGTGCTTCGAATGCATACAAATACCCCATGGCACGCTCATAATCTTGCTTTTGATATTCAATCCAAGCTTGCTCAAGTAAAAAAGAGGCTTGTTCAATCACTGGGGTTTCAATTTTACTGTATAGAAATCCTGCTTCTTTTAAGTCACCTAACTCATAATGCAAACGTGCGGCAATCCATAAAGACTCATCACGAAGCTTTTGATCTAAATTTTCAACCTGTAAAATCTGCGCAATGATTTTTAGCGCTTTTTTAGGCTTGTTGATTTCTATTTGATATAAAGCCTGTTGGTGCAGGTAACGACTGTAGTAATAGCTGTCTTCTGGAATTTTCTTAAAGTGATCTTCGGCCCAATCTCTGTAACCGGTTTTCCAATCTTGAATGCCTTGGTAGTAATCAACAAAACCGCTCACTTCACTACTGATAAAACCATAGTCTTTATCATTGACTACTTGCAAGATTACCTGATCGTAATCAAATGGCTTGGTGCGGCTGATTTCTTCAAACATATCTAAGATATAACTCACTATCTTAGTATTAGGCTTACGAGAAGCTAAATTGGAAAAGCGATCTACAGCCACATGAGTATAACCCAAATGTTCAAGGCTGATGGCCATGAAAAATTCAGCCCACTCATAGTTTTTCTCATCTGATGAGGTTAGTTGAATAAATTCTAAAAAGCTGGCCGCTGCAAACTCCCATTTCTCTGACTTAAACAATTCATATCCGAACTGAAACAGATCCTGTGGATCAACTTCAGCTTCAGCAATACCGTATTGCGCATCCTCTAGCGCTTCTTCATTGGATTTAGCAATTTGAGCAGCATCTTCTTCACTCAGATCTTCTTGATCTTCACTTATGTTTTCATTATCTGCTTGAGACGCTTGCTCTTGGCTATCCGTTATTTGTTCATTAATAGCTTGTTCTTGTGGTGTTTCAGCAAATAGCTCCGCTTCCGCTTGGCTCTGCGGTGCTTGGCTTTCTTCTATTTGAATAGACTCTTCATCTTCTAGAGAGGCAAATTCGGCTTCATCACTAATTTCGCCTTCACTCTCTGATTCAGAAAAATCAGCTTCGTCCTCTAAGCTGGCGAAATCAGCTTCGTCATTTGAGTTTTCAGACTCGTCATCTTCAACATCAGGGATATCGCTAATGTCATCAGTTTGATAATCCTCTACATCTGGAATATCGCTAATATCATCGCTTTGATAGTCTTCAGCGTAGCTGGCTGGCACTCCAAAGAAAATGAGTACCGCAGCAATCTGAAATAATTTATTCTTCATCATCATTCAGGTACCTGTACACAGAATCGGTTTTCTCTCGTACTCTTGAATTACGATTAGAGAAATTAAATCGGTGAGCTAATCCTAAGCCCATATAGATATTGGTTTCAGTAGAAGAGTCTTTGAACTGCGTATAGCTTTTTAATTCGGCAACAATTGCAGTTTTCTTAGATAAGAAATAACGACGACCGGCACCAAAAGTCACAGACAACACAGTTTCAGTACTGCTATCAGCATCTACAGGGTACTCTCGATCATACTGGGCAACACCAGCGCCAAATGAGAAAAATCCTTCATGGTTAATGATATTTTTATCCCATACCGCATCTTTGCCATAGGTAGGTTTCAATACAAACGAGCTGTGTACCATAACCGTAGGTTTATCAAATGATACCGCCGCTAAATCATATTCAGATAACGTGCCTTTAAGATCTTTTTCACTGGTCAAAAAATACTGTAAGCGTGCCACTTCCCATGCGATATTCTTATTAAAATGGTAGGTGTAGCTCACTCCTAATGGATACTCTTCATAAAAGTCATCATCAGGGATGTAACCCACATGAAAACCCAGTTCATGGGTACGGTCATAAATACGCTCTTGAATCACAGAAACGGATTCTTTATCAAAGGCATTTTCAGCTTGAACACCAGGGACCAGCACCAAGCTTAAAAATCCTATAAAAATTGTAAATATTTTATTCATAATAATCGTCTCACTCACACAGACCACAAGGCTCAATAAAGGCTAAAAGCCAACTGTATCGAAAATAAATGGATACGAAACAAACACTGCATCACCACCACTTGGCTGTGGGAATTTCCAGGTTTTAATCGCCGACTTAATACAAGAATGAATTTCATCAGACTTAACGGTTGAAGACTTAATGTTCACAGCCCCTACTTTTCCGCTGGCTAACACTTTCCATTCAAATACCGCTTTACCCGCTAAGCTAGGCGTGTTCATCAAAGAAGTTTCGTAGCAATAAGTCACATCATCCATGTTGGCATCAATCACACGTTTCACTTGATCACGACTCAAGCCGCCTTTAATTTTCACACGCTTCGACATACTGGCCGTTACACGTCCTGCCACAGCTTGGGTACCGGTACCGCCACGAGAAAGTGCTGCTACTGAACCCTTGCCGCCGACTCCGCCACTGCGTAATACATCAGCTGCACCCTTACTGGTAATAAGCTCTCCTGTTGGCAAGGTCATACGTGAACTGCCCACTTTGGCTTTTAAACCAGACACTTTTAATTTGGCTGAACTTGAGCTTGAAGAAACCGCATCCAAACTGGTGACATTAGCCAAACTTCTTTTAGGTTTAGTTTTACCACTTGTGGTACCCAAAGACGCCAATAGCCCAGACTTTTTCACATCACGTTTCTTGATATTACCCTTAGCACCACCACCCGCTTTAGGCTTGGCCTTGGGTTTTGGTTTTTCCTTAGCTTTAGTCTTAGGCTTGGCCTTTGGTTTAGGCTTAGGTTTCGCTTTGGCCTTAGGCTTTGGCTTTGGTTTTGGCTTCGCTTTTGGCTTAGGTTTTGGTTTTTCTACCTTAGGCTTTGGCTTAGGTTTTTCAATTTTTGGCAGTTCTTTTGGCAGCTCCATTTTTACAAAATCGGGCTCTTTCTCTTTAGGTTCGACGGCCGTGAAATTAATAACAATAGCCGCAATGGCCAGTACCAATAAGTGAAAACCAGTGGAGCCGGCGATGCTTTTGTAAATGGTTTTGTAATCTTTTACTTCTTCTTTTACACGAGGCACTTTAATGGCAAAGCTGGCACGCACGATATAAGTGTCATGACCATTGCGCATGCAAACATCTGAGTCACTGGGTATTTCAGCCTGAACAGAGTTACCCGAAAAGACGCCCGCACCTTGATTGGTTAGTTCATTAACCGACAGCTTCCCGCCAGGTGCTCGATTTCGAACTTCCCCTTTGAACTTATCGCTATTAAAAACATACAGGCACTTATCGTTGCCTTTATGCTTAGCCAGCGTAACGCTTTTGCCAGCTTGTTTAATTTGGTAGCTCTGACCTTTTTCAAGATAAGTAACATCAATTACTTCCCCTTGATTAAGGTGCAGCACTTCAATCACTCGATTGCTGGCTTCAGTGGGCCATGCTTTTTGACTGTGCTGAGTAAAGTGATCTTTTAATTCAAAAAGCTGTTCGTTATCAACTTCGTCGTCTTCGTCATCCTCATCATCTTCCACACCATCAAATGCTGGCATACCTTGATTAGGTAAGTTTTGAGGGGGGTTCTGGGTTACCTTATTGGCAGGCTCTGCTTTATTAGGCAGTTTAATTAGCCCAGTCAGTTGCTTAAGACTATTTAATATCCGCTGAATTAGCGTTATCTCTTCAGCAGGCATTTGCTCATCTTGACCATGAGCATCGGTTAAATCGATGGGCTGACGAGCTTTTTGCGCAACTGGTTTCTGAGCTGCAGGCTGATTAGCCCTTGCAGTATTAAGTGCTGTGCTCAGGGCTTTATTTGTTCTTTCTTGTGTCGTTTTTTGAGCGGCCTTGGCAGGTGTAATCTTATTCTTAGTAACATCAGCCGAAGGGGCTTGACCTGCTAGAGTGTGATTAGCTATTTTTTCTTGTTGTTTCTGAGGCTCTCTAAGAGCAACACCATTACCCTTAACTTGTGCTGCACGTACTGACTTAACCGCTTTACCACCTAGCGACAATGGGGTGCCAGATTGATCAGACCTACCTTTTAAACTGATAATTTTGTCTTGCTGCTCTACCTTATTATGCAAAAGGTAAATTAGTTTAGCCTTACCCACTTCAGACATTGACTGAGGATTTAGCTCAGTACGAATTAGACTGACTAATTCATTGAAATCAGAGGTAGTACGGTCAATGGCTTGATTATCTTTAATATGAACACTGCTTGTGTTTTTTTCATATCGATTAGACAGTATTTCAATCAAACGGGTTTTGGCTTCAGGCTTTAACTTAGCCACGTCGACCTTTTGGTTTTTCAGGTTGATCGTTTGCCCTTGGGGTTTGGCAGCGCCGGATCCTACCGGTGGTTTTTTTACCGTATTATTTGCTTGCATGATATGGTTCCGCCACAGCGTGTATCTGGTTAGGCAAATCAGCCATTAATATGAACTGGCTTGTCTTTGCTTTTCAAATGTTTCGCTGCGAAACTCAGGGTACTCGTCTAATATTTCAGAACGGTAGCTTTCACGGCGTTTTAGCATGCTGGTAATTTTGTTTTTCTTACGATTCATAAGATAAACAGCACCAGATTTAATAGATTGGCCATTCACATAGGAATTACCAAAGTCGATTCGGTTAGACTTCCCACCTTCTTCACCTTCGGCAAAAGACAAAGTAGATAAAGAACAAGTCATCAAGCAAAGTAATAATATTTTTCTCATTACTATCTCTCCATAACCGCCAATTGAAAATTAGGATAACCGGCCGCAGCCGCTACCTTGATAATGCTATTCATGGTTTTGAATGACAGGTTTCGATCACAAAAGAACAACACATGAAAATCATCTTTTGCTTTTTCACCTGTCTCCAATGCCACTAATTTAGCATCGCTTAACTGTTTTTCTTTAAACTGCTTTAGCTTCTGATAAAGACCCGAGCGCTCTGGTTTAGCGGGATCTAGACCCACTACTTTGCCATTTTTCATTTGAGCGACGATGTCATCTTCAATTTTAATGGTGACGTCACTTAAAAATAATTTCACCGAATTACTGTAATCAAAAACGGAATTAGACTCAGGCAGCTCTACATTTTTATCTACTGCAAATTCATCTGGCTTAGAGGCATATGAAAAAAGTAGAAAAAACACAATAATGGTAAACATATCCATCATTGATGTGATGTTAATGGTTGGCTCTGGCTCTTGTGGACGCATAGCCTTTGAATTACCCAATGCCATAATTGCCTCCTATTGAACCTGGCCGGAAATCACGACACTTGGGAATAATTTTTGCCCTTCATATGATCGCGCTACATCCATTGTTTTTACAATGGCGTCATACAAGATGGCGTCACTGGGCACCAAAATTAGCGTGTCGCTTTTGGGATACAGCTCTTTAATTTTCAAAAGTGCCACAGCCAACTGATCGTAGGCGTACTCCCCTTTGCTGTCTTTTTTAACCACCGCATCCATAACTTTCAATTTAGCTTCAGGCAATTCAGAAGAGGTTGCTTCTAAGCTAATACGGTTTACTTCAAGCTTAACCGTGGCAGTTATTTTAATTTCAGGTTTCTTTTTGTCTTGCTCGGCAGGAACCGATGTCTCAGCCATTACCGGCACAGAGGTATTAATGGCCTTAAGGTTTAGGAAACTAGATGATGCCAATAGAAATGGTATCAATACCAAAAACATGTTCATGATCGGTACCATATCGATCTCACATTCAAGATCGCCTCCGGTACGCCTGCGTTGTCCTAAGCCAGCCATCGTTTAATTCTCGCGCTTCAAACCAGAAAGGATATTGAATAACGCCAATGATTTTTCATCCATTTTTTCAATGATGTGATCACCGCGGTTATTCAACAAATAAAAGCCTACCAAACTTGGAATAGATACAATCAAACCAAAGGCCGTGGTAAACATCGCAACCGAAATACCTGCCGCTAACACCTGTTGTTTCTCGGCGGCAGATGCGCCTGCCACACCGGCGAACGCCGCGATCAAACCGATAATAGTACCTAGCAGACCCAGTAAGGTTGCAACGTTGGCAAACATACTTAGGTAGTTAATACGTTTTTTAAGCAATGGCATTTCGCGCAAAATACTTTCTTGCATGGCTTGCTCGATGTCTTTGTCGCGCTTACCCGCTTTAAGCAAACCACTCTTAAGGGTTCTGCCCATGGGATGGTTTTGGAAGCGATTCACTTCTTCAAGTGCAGCTCGATAGTTTGACGTGCTCAACAAAGCCGATACTTTGTCAAAAGCGTTATCCATGTTCAGGCTTAACTTGCCGTACAAAAAGAATGCACGTTCGCAAAACAACGCAAGAGCACCAATGGACGTAAATAAAATTACGTACATGAAGGAACCACCGCTATTTAATAGATCTAACATAGTTACTCTCTCTTGAATTCTGGCAGTGCAAGGCAGTATTTATTATTAAAACTAATACTTTTAGCTGCCTAGCAATATGTGGCGTCACTATAGGGGGCTAGTATTTTTAGACGAGGAACCAATCGACAGTTTGCTGGACTAATTTGGGGAAATATTTCAATTCGTGACAGAGTTTGAAAATTGGTTTTATGATGTAACAAAGCAGACTTTTGAGACACAGCACTCAATTAGAATCAAACCATTAAGACTCAGGTGCCAATTGATGTGGGCTTAGTCTCATATATTGAAATTGGCCACCGACGATTTCATCACTATAAAGACATGGTTCTTTAATTCTTGCAGCGCCCTGTAATTGGCCTTTTCTAACTTCCAACCCTTAAAAATCTGTTCACTTTTCGTACAAATAATCATAAATAGAAGAATGCCAGCGCTGACTTTCAACCCCTGTTAGTTATTTTAAAATGGCTAAAATAAGGCGAAGCCACTTGATTATGACATCGATTAAAAAGGTGAATTTATCACCTACAGTTAAGAAAGCCATGAGCAAATTGGGCAATAACTAGCACTTCTTCATTATTTATTTTCGCCCCTTTAGAGCCCATTAAATAAACCCATACAGCACTGCCATTAAGAATGAATTACCTTTCATACCACCAACTAATTACTTCTTTAACATTTAGATATTCCATAAGAAATAAGCAAAAGACTCAAATTGTTTCATAGTGGATAGCTGTGCATTTTCCGTTGAATTTTCCTATATACAAATTTTCATTGATGCTAATTTGATATGGCTTTCTCATTTGCACATTATTTAAAAGTAAGCATCTTTTTGGCGTTTTATGTGCCGATGATTTAACAATTTCAGTTGTTAATAACGACTGAATTTACTTTTATTTAGAGGATGCTGTAGATGAAAAACCTTACATTTATCTCACTCTTTCTTACTCTGGCAATTTCAGTGACGGGTTGTAATGAAAATAGCCCTGAAACAGAGGTAGTAAAGAAGGAACCCATTAAAAAAGCCATAACAGGGCAAGAGATCGCCCAGCTTAGCCATGCTCCCAATGTGCCGCCGCCGATCACTCGAGACCACCCCACTAAAGTCATTGTTAACCTCGAAACCAAAGAGGTCACCCAACGCTTAGCCGATGGAGTTGATTACACCTTTTGGACATTTGGTGGGCAAGTACCAGGAAAATTTATCCGAGTACGCGAGGGCGATCTGGTGGAATTTAACCTTAATAATCACCCTGACAGTAAGATGCCACACAATATAGATCTGCATGCGGTAACCGGCCCAGGTGGTGGCGCCACGTCATCGCTAACGGCTCCGGGCCATACCTCGAAATTTTCATTCACCGCGGCCATTCCCGGCTTATTTGTTTATCACTGTGCCACTGCGCCTGTGGGCATGCACATTGCCAACGGCATGTACGGTTTGATATTGGTGGAACCCGAAGCTGGCCTGCCAAAAGTGGACAAAGAGTATTACATCATGCAAAGCGAGTTTTACACCAAGGGCGCATACGGAGAAGCTGGCCATCAACCTTTCAGCATGGAAAAAGCGTTGGCAGAAAACCCCGATTATGTGGTTTTTAACGGCTCAGTAGGGGCCATTACCGGTGACAACTCAATTACGGCCGAGAAAGGGGAAACCGTGCGTTTATATGTCGGCAATGGTGGCCCTAACTTAGTGTCTTCTTTTCACGTCATTGGTGAAATTTTTGACAAAGCGTTCACTGAAGGAGGCTTGATTGCTAATAACAATGTGCAAACCACCATGGTACCTGCCGGTGGCTCGACCATTGTAGAGTTTGGCGTAGACGTTCCTGGCACCTTTATTTTGGTTGATCACTCCATTTTTCGTGCCTTTAACAAAGGTGCACTCGGCATGCTAAATGTCACAGGAAGCGATGATTTAGCCATGTATTCAGGCAAGCAGTCCGATGGGTTATATCAACCTGAAGGAAGCATGGTGGCAGATACCTCGATAACTGAACAAGTAGCCAGCAACACTCAGGAACGAATTCACCTAGGGGAAAAAATCTACCAAGCAAGCTGTGTCGGCTGCCACCAAGGCAATGGCCAAGGTCTTGAAGGTGCTTTCCCTCCGCTTGCACAATCTGATTACTTGCTTGATAAAAACAATAGCATTGCAGCGGTGAAAAATGGTTTAAGCGGTGAGTTAAAAGTGAACAACCATAACTATAACGGCATCATGCCCAATCTTGGCCTTAGCAACGAATCCATTGCTAACGTGCTCACCTATGTTTACCACTCGTGGGGCAATGCTAAATGGGTGGTCACTCCTGAAGAAGTGGATGAGGTTAAACCTGACGACTCATCTGAGATTGCGGGGCATTAATTGCAAACTCTAAAGCATGCAGCCATCTTGGCTGCACTACTGACTTTTTTAATTTCTTCGGTCCAAGCGATACCTAAGGGCATGGCAAAGATTGAAGGTGGCACCTTCACTCCCTTCTTTGATAAGGACAAAGACGGCAATAGCCAACAATTGAAAATGGCCACCTTCTATATGGATATTGCCCCTGTGACGAATGCTGATTACTTAAGGTTTGTTTTAGACAATTCAAAATGGTCAAAAACTAAAGTGAAAGGCATTTTCGCAGAGCCTTCTTATTTGAGACATTGGAATGGAGACTTTTCATTTTCAAAAAACATCCGTCAAAAACCTGTGAACTACGTGTCTTGGTTCGCTGCCACAGCGTATTGTGAAAGCCAAAATAAACAACTACCCACCATGATGCAGTGGGAATACGTAGCCGCCAGCGACGACAAACAAAAAGTAGCCACCGGCACGGATGAATATCGAAAGAAAATACTAAATTGGTATGGACAACCCAGCAACCAAGAAACTGCCGATGTCATGATGGGAGAAAAAAACATTTGGGGGATACATGACCTTCATGGCCTGCACTGGGAATGGAATTTAGATTACAACACCGCTTTAGTAACAGGAGAATCAAGAGAAGATTCAAAGCTCAATAAAAACCTTTTTTGCGGCAGTGGTTCATTAGGCGCTAAAGACAAACTGGATTATGGCGCCTTTATGCGGTTTGGCTACAGAAGCTCATTAAAAGGAAATTATACGGTAAAAAACCTCGGCTTTCGTTGTGTCCAAGAAGTTACCCCATAACCAATAGCCTAAAAAAGTTTGGGGGTTAATGCACTTAAATGTCGAACCTGAAAATACAAGGAATGATCATGAATAAAGTTAAAAAAAGTTGGCTAGGCTTATGGGCGTTGATTTTAAACAGCCTGATAATATCTCCCCTTTATGCCAGTGAACCCCTTCCTGATATGTCGGTTTATCATCTAGAGGGGGAATGGACCAATCAAGAGGGGAAGTCTCTCTCATTGCAAGAGCTAGCCGGTAAACCCGTTGTCGCGGCCATGGTGTATACCTCTTGCGTGCACACCTGCTCGATGATGACCACAAAAGTGTTAGATATTCAAAAGCAATTAAAGGCTCGCCAGCAAGAAGGGGTGATTTACGCATTGATTACCTTCGACTCAAAAGGTGACACAGTAAGCGCTTTAAATGACTATAAAATGAAAAGAAAATTAGATAACCACTGGCAATTATTAAGAGCAGACGACAGTAATATTCGACGCCTTGCTGGGGTGTTGGGGGTTAATTATAAAGAAGTGGCCGAAGGAGAATTCTCTCACTCAAATATTATTAGTTTGCTAGATAAAAAGGGGGTTCTAGTGTCGCAAGTGAACGGCCTGAACAAATCTACCGCGGCGCTTACTGAAAAACTGGTGAGTCTTTTATAAATACATGCTGTGAATGATGACTTACTAATGATCCGTTGGTAAGTCGTCACTCTTCAAACATGGCTACTTCAAAAGTCATTATAAATCTTTTCTGTGTTGATATTCTTCTGTGATAAACGTAGGTTAATCATGATAAACCTTCCAATCATTTAAATTAGTGTCATTTCACAGGCTGTATTATGAGTATCTTTGTTGCACGACACGGTGAAACCGACCACAACAAAAACCGCATATTACAATTGCCCAGCACCCCCCTGTCTGCCACCGGTGAACAGCAAGCTAAGTGCTTGGCCCAGCGCTTACAAAATGAAAACATCACTCGTATTATCAGCAGTGATTATTTAAGAGCCGCCCAAACTGCCCAAGCATTAAGTCAACTCACCCAAATAGAGGTAGAATTAAACCCATTATTACGCGAACGAAATTTAGGGGATATTCGTGGTCAGTCATACGATAGCTTAGACCTCGACCCATTTGCGCTTGATTACATCCCCCCCAATGGCGAAAGCTGGACCGATTTTCATAAAAGAGTGGCACGTGCCTGGCAGTTTATCGCCCAGCAAGTTACCCACAGCAATGGGCATTTATTAATCGTCACGCACGGCTTGGTTTGTAGAGCCTTAATGCCACACCTTCAATTGCCTAAGGATGTGAAAAGCCTTTCGCAATATGGCAATACCTCTTTAACAAAAATTCAAGATACGCCACCTTGGAATATTGAATTCTTAAATTGCACAGCCCATTTAGAGCCAGATGTCACAAGAGATAGCCACTCGCCAGTTTAGCTGCCTCATTAATAAAAAATGAAAAGGCCAATTTGCAGATAACAAATTGGCCTTTTTTATTGATTACGCTTATTGATAACTTAAAAGTTACTCAACAAAAGCACGCTCTATAACGTATTCCGCTAATTCCCCTTGGCGAGTTTCTTTAAAGCCCTGCTCGTCAAGAATATTAGTGAAGTCTTTCAACATACTTGGGCTGCCACACAACATAAAGCGATCATCTTCTTTATTGGGAGCCGGTAAGCCTAGGTCACTGTAAAGTTTGCCGCTTTGCAATAAGTCGGTTAAACGACCTTGGTTGGCGTATTCTTCACGGGTAACTGTTGGGTAGTAAATTAACTTTTCTTTTACCAATTCCCCTAGATATTCATCATCCGGTAGTTGGTTCAAAATAAGATCTTGATAAGCCAATTCACTTTCGTAGCGCACACCATGGGTGATAATAACTTTATCAAATTTTTCATAGGTATATGGGTCGCGAATAATACTTAAAAACGGCGCAAGCCCTGTGCCTGTACTTAATAAATATAGGTGCTTGCCTGGTAATAAGTCGTCCACTAATAAGGTGCCTGTGGGCTTTTTACTAATGAGAATGTCATCTCCTGGTTGAATTTTTTGCAAACGAGACGTTAATGGGCCGTCTTCTACCTTAATGCTGAAGAACTCCATTTCTTCCTCATAGTTGGCGCTGGCAATACTGTAAGCACGCATTATCGGCTTATCTTCTACCTGTAAACCAATCATGATGAAGTGGCCGTTTTTATAACGTAGGCCCGCGTCACGTGTCACTTTGAAGCTGAACAAGCTATCATTCCAATGATGAACACTGGTCACTTTTTCGGTGTTAAATCCTTTCATGGTGTCCCCGCTTGCGTATCAACTTAATTAACGTGCAATCAGAATAGGCCTTAACTTTATATTTGAAAAATGGTTAAAAGCACTATATATTATCAATTTTACTTATATATGAAATTCTACCTACACTCTAGGTAAGTATTTAGGTTGCTCACCATGGATTTTATTTGGATTCTCATTGCTTTTGCCTGCGGATTTGTAGCGAAGCAATTCAAATTACCCCCTCTTATTGGCTATTTGGCAGCGGGATTCGCTTTGCATTTTTATGGGGTTCAACCCCATGAAAGCCTGCAAACTCTGGCCCACTTGGGCATTACCCTCATGCTGTTTACTATCGGCTTAAAGATCAATGTTCAAAGCCTATTAAAGGCTCCGGTATGGGCTGGCAGCAGCATCCACATGTTAGTTTGGGTGGTACTAGGGACCTTTATTCTCAAAGGCTTTGCCATGCTGGGCATGAGTCGTTTCGATGAACTTGACTGGCCAGCCTTAACTCTTATCGCGTTCGCTTTAAGCTTCTCCAGTACGGTTTGCGTAGTAAAACTACTTGAAGACAAAAGCGAAATGAAAAGCCGCCATGGTAAGTTGGCGGTGGGCATACTGGTTATGCAGGATATCGTGGCGGTGGTGTTTTTAGTACTGGCCACGGGAGAACTGCCCAGCCCTTACGCACTAGGCCTTGTGCTGTTATGGCCAGCTAGGCATTTATTAGGGCGTTTTTTAAATTTAAGTGGCCATGGAGAGTTACTGCCATTAATAGGCTTTTTTCTGGCCATGGGTGGCTATGAGTTATTTAGCCTAGTGAATTTAAAAGGGGACTTAGGCGCACTTGTGGTAGGCATATTAGTTAGTCAGCACCCAAAGTCTGTAGAACTGGCTAAATCACTATTGAGTTTTAAAGACTTGTTCTTAATTGGCTTTTTCTTATCCATCGGCTTCACTGCCCTACCCACACTAGACATGCTGGCTCCCATTGCCGTGGTTAGCCTTTTACTGATTGTAAAAGGCGCATTATTATTCCAAGTGTTAGCCGCCCTAAAAGCCCCAGGGCGAAATATGTTTTTAGGCAGTATGCTACTGACCAATTACAGTGAATTTGGCCTCATCGTCACCGCTTTGTGTGTACAAAATGGCTGGCTACAAAAAGACTGGCTGGTGATCATTGCCTTAGCGGTAAGCGTTTCCTTTATCTTTACCAGTGTTTTTTATGAATACGCGCACACGGCCTATGCCTACATGCGAAGCTTCGTAAAATATTTTGAACGTAAGCAACCGACACCCATATATCAAGAGCAATTAAAAACGGCCGAAGTTTTGGTAATAGGAATGGGCCGCGTAGGACGCAGTGCTTATGATGTGCTGCACAAAGACTTAGGCGAACGCGTATGGGGGGTGGAATCGGATATAGATAAAGTGAAGCGTCACCGTAAAGATGGTCGCCACGTTATTTTAGGAGACGCAGAAGATGCCGATTTTTGGGAGACCCGCGAGCTATGGCACATCAAGCTTGTAATGCTGGCCATGCCAGCGGTTACCGATATTCACGATATTACCAACCAGTTAAAAATTAGTGGCTACAAGGGTCATATTGCTGCTATTGCCCGCTATGAAGATGAGCGCAAACAGCTAGTCGAATTTGGTGTGGATAATGTCTTTAACTATTATGTAGAAGCCGGTACTGGCTTTGCGGAAGAAAGCTTGGCATTAATTAAAGATGATCTTCAAAAGGATCCTTTATGATTAATTTTAAGGCGATTTTTGAAAAAAGATTAAAAATTAAATTCATTAAAAATACTGCCCTAAGGAATCTATTATGAGATTCAGCCTGCGTCAACTGGAAGTATTTTTAGCCACGGCTCACTTTCAAAACATATCAAAAGCCGCCGACAAATTAGCCATGTCACAAAGTGCGGCCAGCAGCGCATTAAAAGAATTAGAGCAGCAATTTGATATTTTATTATTTGATCGCGTGGGCAAACGCTTGCAACTAAACGAACAAGGGCGCCTTATTCGCAGCCGTGCCGAAGCCTTGCTTGAACAAGCTCGTGAAGTTGAATTTGCCCTGATGCAACACAAAGATGCAGGGCCGGTAAAAGTTGGCGCCACGCTCACCATAGGCAACTATTTAGCGGTAAACATTTTAGGTAAATTACTGGCCGAACAGCCCGATGCCGAAGTAAGCCTAACCGTTGCCAACACCGAGCAAGTCATGAAGCAAGTGCTTAATTACGACATCGACATCGGTATGATTGAAGGGGAAGTTCAACACAGTGATTTAGACATCATTCCCTGGCGAGAAGATAATTTATGTGTATTTTGCGCACCGGATCACCCACTTGCAAATAAAACCGATATTACCGATGCCGACTTAATTAAGCATGCTTGGGTTATGCGAGAAGCTGGGTCTGGAACACGCCAAGCCTTTGACCGAGCCATGCACGGCATACTGCCTGAAATTAAAATCAGCTTAGAACTTCAACATACCGAAGCCATTAAGCGTGCGGTTGGCAATGGCTTGGGGCTTGGTTGCTTGTCTCGCATTACATTATTAGATGCCTTTATCCGCGGTGACCTAGTAGTGCTTAATCCACCCAACAGAGATTTCTCTCGTACCCTGTATTTTATTATGCATAAAAAGAAATTTAAAAGTGCTGGCGTACAACGCTGGCTGGAATACTGCCACTCTACGTAGTGCTAATAGGGGTTATATTTTTTAATGCTCTTTGGAAAAATCATTTTCCATTGAGTGCCCCCCTCTTCAGGTAAAAGCAATTCAATGCTGCCTTTTAGTTTGGCTGTCACCAAGTTGTAAACAATGTTCATTCCAAGGCCTGTGCTACCTGAGTGACGCTTAGTGGTCACAAATGGGTCAAACACACAATGACGTATAGATTCACTCACGCCCACACCGTTATCTGTTACCAGTAATTCTATATTATCGCCACTTGATTGTGCTTGAATGTGTATTTGTTTATCTGGTTTTCCATCAAACGCATGCACAGAAGCATTCATTATTAAGTTGCTTATCACCTGGGTTAAATCACTGCCAAAAGTACTAATTTCCAATGATTCGTTTATGTCAGCAGTACAGCTGATTTGATTACGCTGAAATTCAGCCGCCAGCGATATAATGATGCGAGAAATAATGTCATGCACATTATGCAAATGAATTTCTGAATCTATTCGATCTACCGCGGCATGTTTAAAATTATTAACTAAATCAATGGCGCGCTCTAAATTCCCTTCTACGGTTGCCATAATTTCCAATGCTTGATCAATATAATCTTGCATGGCCGACGCGGTTAAGGTTTTATCAGAAAAACTTTTTTTAACTTTCGTCAAAAGATCTGTATGAAAACTATGGCCTGTTTTAGCAATGCCTAATGGTGTATTAATCTCATGGGCCACCCCCGCTACTACACCTCCCAATGAGGCGAGTTTCTCTTGCTGAATAAGCTGGGCTTGGGTGCGCTTTAAACTGTGCATAGCGTCTTCAAGATGAGCGGTGCGTTGAGTGACCACTGCCTCTAAATTTTCTTCATATTCGCTGCGTTCAATTTCGGCGGCAATACGCCCCGAAAACAATTGAAAAACCATTTGAACAAAATCTATGTCTTTAATGGGCTCTTTATACAAGGCCACAGCCAAACCAATTAACGTGCCATTGGAGTCGTTTAAAGGGGTGCCCACATAACCCTCTATTCCCATGTCGACCAACAACTGGTCATTTGGAAAATACTTGCAGATATCCCTTGGGTATAAACACATGTTGTCGCTACTCACTTCAGCGCAAGGAGTATCTTTCAAGCCGTATTCAATATTATTGATTATGTTGCCTGCCTCCACCAATACGATGGTTCGAGACATTCTGTCTTTGTCATCTATGCGGGTAATAAATGCAAAATCGGCTTCCACTGCTTCATGTAATTTAAGAGCAATGGTTTCAAAGAAGGCTTTCCCGTAATTATTAGAAATACCCTCAATAATGCTTCTAAGAACATGCTCCATAAACGCACCCTGTACACTTACCCAACCTAAATATAGTTGGTAATTAAACAAAGGCACTTTCCGCATATAATCATTTATAATAAAGGGAGGCTTTGTTTCAACCAATATAACGTGAAGTTAGCGCCACACTGGGGTTTAACTCGCTATTTGGTTACAATGGCCCTTTTTATAAATCAGATATTGTATGTCGCAACAGATACTAGAAAACGTTAATACTTGGCTTAATGATGTGGTCATTGGCCTTAATTTATGCCCGTTTGCAGCCAAACCACAACGACAAAAGCAAATTCATCTGGATGTATTTAGCGGCAACAAGGATGTGGATTTATTAGAGTATGTGCAAAATGCCCTGTTAGATTTGGAAGGCTTACCAAGCGACAAGCGTGAAACCACCGTCATTATTATTCCTAACCACCTACAAAGCTTTGAAGATTATAATGATTTCTTAGATTATGCCGATAAACTGCTAGAGCAAGAGGGCTGGCAAGGAATATTTCAAATCGCCAGTTTCCACCCAGACTATCAGTTTGGTGGCACTCAAAAACAAGATGCAGAAAACCTAACCAATCGCTCTCCTTATCCGTTATTGCATTTAATTCGAGAGGACAGTTTAGAAGAGGCCCTTGCCAGATACCCAGAGCCTGAAAATATTCCCCATACAAATATTCAGCGTATGCAGGATTTAACAGAACAAGAAAAAACAAAACTGTTTCCCTATTTATTTGGCTAATAAATAGCTACATTATTTTCCAATAAAAAAGGCGGCCATTAAATGGCCGCCTTTTTTGCATCACGCCAACAGAGTCAAATTAACTAACGACCAAATCAGGGGCTAAAAAATTAGAATCAGAGTCTTTACTTGTGAAGGCTTGATCGTGACTGTCATTCCATTCACTTAGTAGCTCGGCCAATACACGCGCCTGCTCATGCAAAGCCAAAAGCTCTTGTTGAGTACCTTTCTCACCAGCATAAATGGGTAACTTAAATATTTTAGGGGCTAATGGGTGATTAGGTTGTTTCATTTTATTTAATTCTAAAAGCCAACGAATATGGTGAATAACCATTCTGTATGCCATGAGCTTTGTATGTAAATTAAATAATCCATAATCGTTAAGATCAACACAGTGCTCATACTTTAAAGCCAGTAACACCACATCGCTATGGGCAATGACCGTGGCACTGCGCATGCAGCCTGTCACCATAGACATGGTACCCACCACTTCACCAGGGTTTAAAATACTGGATTCTTGAAAATCGGCTGAAGGGAAAACAGACACCTGGCCTTTTAATAAAAAATAAAGGCAATCGGCAGCTTCGCCTTTTTTCATTAGTATTTCGCCTTGATCATGGCGAACAAACTCACTAACGCTTAGCAGTAAATCAAATTGTGATTTATCTTGGTTGGCTAGATTTTTTAAAAAGGTGACGCTGTGCACCATACGCATAACCGCATCACTGCTGTATTCTTCTCGCGTTAATATTTCCATATATCTAAATCCACATCACCTAAGGCAACCTTTTCGTATAGTGGCGCATATTAACAGTATTATTATTAAGGGGTAGGATTTAGAGTGCTAAAATTGCAACTTTAGACTGAATTAATTATTCCAATTACTTATTTTGAGACCAACGCACCAACTTTAGCATGAGATGCGCAGGCCTTCTAAAAGTTATTCTTGAATATGACTTAGCATCAGCGCTGCCGATTTTTTAGGAATTTCCACCATAGGCGCATGACCCACGTTAGGCCAAACATGGGTTTTAACAGATGGAATAAGTGTTTTAAAGACTTCTATATTTTTATAGTTGATCACTCGATCTTCCTCACCCCACTGCACCAAGGTGGGCACACGAATTTGTTCAAGCAAAGGCTTAAAACTTTCCCCTTGCCCCACCTTCATATCGTGCCAAAGTTTATCGTATAAAGGTTTACGAGCTTGCGCTTTTTCAGCACTCACCGCCGTAATAGGCCAAGGAATAAACGGGCGTTGCTCTAGGGCGAAGTTTAGCAATTCATTAAAACCCTGAGCGTCTTCCACCAATAACGGATTATTACCCTCGTCTATTAAATCCTGCATAACGCTTCTAAAGTCGTGTATACCGGCAGGGTCAATGAGTGTGGCGCTGATCACTTGATCGGGGTAGTTCACCGCATACAACGCACTAATGGCACCACCCATAGAATTACCCGCTAAGTGAAACGATTTTAGACCTATGTTCTGGGTGAATTCATGTAGCCAAGCCACTTGGTTTTCTAAGCTGTAATTTAAATCAAAAGAATTCACACTTTTGCCATGCCCTGGCAAATCCACAATGACCACATGGTAATTCTCTTTAAATGAACGCGAAAAACGCAGCCAGTTTTCTTTATTGGCACCAAAACCATGGACCAATAAAACACTCGGCTTTTTATCTACTTGGCTGTTTTCAAAATAAACAATCTCGCCAATACTAATATCAGTATCTCTTTCTTTAAGATCAGACAGACCTGCTTCAAAATTAATGGCTGCTTGGTAAATTTCGTACTTATATACATTACCAAGGCCAAATAACATCCCTCCCAATAAAGCCACTGCAACAACAAAACTTGTTAATTTATTCATTAAATTTCCTTTTTTATTTTTGTGATTGAACGGTTTAGTTTTGCATGGATTCTTTTAATCGGTTTACGGCTACGGCCTAAGACCTTTCTACTGCCTCTTTCTTGAAATGGTTTAGAGGTTACTATGCTGTTAGTCACCGTTTAACAGGGCACTTTTCCTTAGCCCCCCCCTTCTTTAAACATAGGTAACTACATGCTTAGGTTATTGACAGAGCGTCTAATTAACCGCCTCTCAATGGCCATGCTTAACCCATAAATTCTTGGCCTCTATTAACACCTATATAACATGTGACAAATAAGCAAAGCCAAGGCCCCCTGAACACAGCTATAAAGTGATTATTTTCAGCGTTAATGAGTATAAAGTGAGCAAATATTTAAAACTACGGCCTTAAAAGCCAAGCTAGGGCCAATTAGGCCAGATTTTTCCCTAAGTACCTGATTAATTTAAAATAGTTTCTTGACTTAACCCCACTCTAAGTTAATAATGCGCCCCGCTTTTGGCTACATAGCTCAGTTGGTTAGAGCACATCACTCATAATGATGGGGTCCCTAGTTCGAATCTAGGTGTAGCCACCAAGAATTACTAAAGAAATCAGTCACTTAGCGGTGACTGATTTTTTTTTGCCTTTCAGAAATATTTTATTGTGGACACATTGTGGACACGTTTTATAACCCAAAGACCTATCAATACCCCCTCTAAGATCCAGACTGTATAAAAAACACCCAGAAACCCTATCATCTAATTCTTCGATATAATCTAAATCTTAATAGCTCAATGACATAAAGATAAGTAATATATATAACTATTAAGAATTTAGAGGGGGTTCTGCAGAAGCTTATTTAGAGCCCATTGATAATCTGAGAATGGTCAAGCCCTGCATCTTAATGCAGCATGATACAGACTGAAAAAAGAAGACGGAAACCTTCATGGCATTAGAAAAGCTCAACTCGCCAAAAACTTCGCAGACTACGATCAAATAACAACTCTAATAATTTAACCAATGTGTAGCAAGGCTGGCTATGTTTAGCGATGTAAAACAATATTTAGAAAAGTTAGACTACTTGAAAGGGGCATCTGGCTCATGCATTAAGTCAGCAATGTACCATGTAGAAAAAGCCGAAATTTTGTCTACAGTCGACCCTGAGATGTCAATATTCAGGCTAATCACGGCAGAAGAAGAAGCAGCAACTTCAATTTTATTGATGCTAAAAGAGCATGGCTACCATCAATCAAAGACTCTAAATAAAAATAACCATCTCCACAAACAGTGCTTATACCCTTTCATAAGCTCAATCTCCGAAATGCTAAGTAAAGACCTAAGCAAACTATCAAGTCATCCACCCGTATTAAAGTGGGTAGATATTGATGGATCGGACGCTATTGAACTAAGCTTTAGAATCATGCTCGAAGAGCAGAAATTGATACTCAAAATGGAACCACCTTTAAATTTCGAGGTTTCACTAAATGAAGAACTTCACGATTTCAGGAGAGAATTAGTCGAATTCCTTGAAAGAAAAGGGTTTAGCAATACAGTTAAACATTTAAAAGATGTTGCTAATTTACGCAATAAACTACTTTATTCTGATGGCAATAAAATACCCAACACTTTAGCTGACATTGAAAATGGCAATTATAATAAACTAGCCAGGTACCAATTACAGAAAATTAACGTCCTGATTTCTATATACTTTATGACGGCGCCATATAAGAAAATGGGAAAAGCAATATTCCTTGAACAGGCTTTGTTTAGCTATTTGGAATTACTACAACACGTAAAGGGAGTTAGGCATAACAAATCAAGCCATCCCAAGTACGAGCCCAATTTATAATGGCAGGCCTTATTTAACAAATGGATACTAAACACTGGATTCAACACATAGGAAGAGAAATAGAGGAGCCTCTTCGCTATTTTTATTCACAACAAGCATATGGAGACTGCTTGCGTGGACCTAATGGAACAGAATTAGCTTATAAGAATATTCATTTTTGGAAATTATTTTCTACTTCTGTCCAAAGGTCTTTGTTCATAGGATTAGGGCGACTATTTGACGGAGTATCAGGGGCAAGATCATTCCCAAAATTTCAAGGACACTGCATGCAGAATATGAATGCCTTTAGTAAGAGCGCTTTGGCGGAACGAAGGGTATTGGAAAATGGAGGGGTTCGACCTGAATATCTTGATAACTATCTTAGCGGGTGCAGTGAAATATCCAAAGAGGATATTGGAAAACTATTCAGCCCTATATCAAGCATCAATGGCCGAGCAAGAGACATTTATCAAAGAATAAGAAGTAAAACAATTGCCCATGCAATATCAACTGAAGAGAATGAATACTCCGAGCTCTTTATCTCTGCCAACAATGACGAAATAGAGAAAATTCTTCTTACGCTTTGGGGCGTGTATCGCAACATATGGGAATTGTATTACAATGGTAACTTGCCTAATAAGGGTTACTTAACTTACGAATATAAATTTAAAAACGAATGCTATGAAAGTACGAAAAAAGCATTTTATAACATTCAATAAACGGCAATAAATATTGAACCAACTTTCACGCTAACACCTTCATTAGCTACATACTTGGAGCTTTAAAAAAGAATTGGAAGGCTTGACTGTTCCCTTTTACGTTGGGGTAATTACGTGAGAGTTAATACTCTTAGCAGGCAAGTCAACTCCCTACTAGGTTAGGCCAACTTAGTAGTCGACAGCAAAGGGAATTAGGCTGTTGGACATATGGGTCGCGCCCATTCATAGCGTAGCCAACAATTTAATACCCGTAACTGTCACCTAGTTAACCTTGCGGTTGCTAGAGGCCTCAGCAGTCGCTCAACTATCGGTAACACACCATGATTGAGTTAAAGCTGAAAGTTAAGCTATCCGTTCCGCAGATTATTGCCCTCATAGGTATTGGTCTAGAAGTTGTGGATACCTTGCTTTAAAAACGTGGGGCAGCTTCGGCTGCTCCACACCTAATTTAAGAAGCAGTATTTTAAAAAACAACCAACTAATTTTTCGATTTATATTGATTTACTATAAATATTACACCATAATAACTAAATTTGGCGCAATCTGTCCACATCGCTCATAATGATGGGGTCCCTAGTTCGAATCTTGGTGTAGCCACCATAAATACCTTAAAAATCAGTAGCTTAGCGGTTACTGATTTTTTTTGGCTTTAAGAAAAACTTTCGTATTACCGAAATATTACCGGCGATATTTCTATAAAGAATTAAAACCCCCTCTTAAATTTCCGAACTGTATAAAAAACACCCAAAAAACCCTATCATCTAATTCTTCGATAGAACCTTAATCTTAATAGCTTGAGGGTATATTGATTGCTAGTATATATAACTAGCAGGTCTTTATGATGAAAGCCGCTAAGACCTGCATATAATCCTGCTTAGAGAGGCTTTCCGATCCATGAAGTGAAGACCCTGTGCACAAGTACTAGCCAATCAATCAGCTGTAAATTCCAAAACCAGATTGGAGTCACCTAATGACAGATCCTGCGACAGATAATATCCCCGATTGGAAGAAGCTTGAGCACTTAGTAGTGATGATTCAGAAGCAATTGTCGCCTGATGCGATTGTTCAGCACAATGTAATGCTAGATGGATTTGAAAGTGAAACTAAAAGACAAATAGATGTATTAGTTGAACAAAACATAGGCCAATACACGATGCGAATCGTTATCGACTGTAAAGACTATTCTAAGCCGGTGGATGTAAAAGGCGTCGAGGAGTTTCAGGGATTACTTCAAGATGTTAGGGCTCATAAAGGAGCTTTAGTGTGTCCTTCAGGTTTCACTAAAGCTGCCTTAAAACGAGCCAAAAAACTTCAAGTTGATTTATACCGCCCAGTCTCAACAGAAAAGCACAAGTGGCAAACTAAAATAACAGCTCCTATCTTATGCGACTTTAGAAGCTGCTATATGAGTTTCGGCATTAGCTCTATCGCTCCTAAGCCACTCAAATTATCTCCAGACTTTTATAATCTTACCGTTAGTGACAAGGCTGGCAATGATTTAGGAAGTGCCTTACAAACAGCCCAAGCCAAATGAAATGAAGGCCTATTATCAAGTGAGCCAGGAGAACATGACCGAGTAGCAGTTTTTGGCGATACTATCGTTCTCATTGATAATGGATACGAAGACACCATCGAAGTGAAACTAACAGTAGCCTTAATTGTAAAGCAAGATTTATATCTAGGTCACCTACCTATAGAAGATGTAAACGGCCTAAAGGATGAACATTCCGGTGCAGTAGTTACTAACGCGTTCACCCTCGGGGGGTTAATCCCCCTAGAGGTTGAAAAAAACTGGACTAAAGTAGCCGATATTAATTCTTTAGAGTTTGAACCTATTTTTAAGGTTACTGGTTATTACTGTTACGGCGCATCAAATTAATAACAAGGAAAGCTAAAATTGAACATCCTACTTATTCGGAATAGTAATCTGACCATATACATTCTCACCCGCACATATAAGCTCTTCACTTTCGATAACACATCCATGATGGTGATCAAAGCTAAGCTGAGACGGGAATTTGACTATATTTTGAAGATCAGGCACACCATCTAAATTCCTACCCCAGCACGTCAAGCCAAGGTCTGTCACAGCGCACCCGTTACTATAATTCACTGCAAGGTTTGATGATGTGTTCAATTCTAACTCGCCTGTGATTTCACTAGAAGTTTTATCGGTTCGATCCCAACAAGTGACTAGACCATTAGTTATAGCACAACCGCCCGTTTGTCCAATGTCAATAATATCAACTTCCAGTAGAGTCTCAGGTAAAGTGTAAGCTCCTGAATTATAACCCCAACACAGAGGTTTTTTCCCATCAATCACACAAGCATTACTGCCTTTTACAACCAAACCATGAGGGTCTTCTAAGTTTATAGGGGGGGTTGTAAGGTTGCTAAACTTCTCATTACCAAAACATTGCAAACCGCTATCGTCAATTACACAACTAGAAAAAAATCCTGAGCTTAACTCCCGAACATTTACTAAATTTTCAGGAGGTTCAACTTTAGTAAAATCTGTATTCTCTTCCCCACCCCAGCAAACTACACCTGAGTCATCTTGAACGCATGTATGAGTACCTCCAGATGAAATTTTTCTTGGGTTCATCAAGTTATTAGGGACATCCGTTTGGCCATATATATTGTCGCCCCAACACTCCACTTTATTTTCAACTATTGCACAAGTATGGTATGCCCCTGTACTAACTTCAGATACTCCTTTCAACCCTCGATAAAAAGTATGGCACTCTACACGTAAATGTTTTATCTCTTCACTTTCAATTAAACCATTACCATATTTAACTTTGCACCACTGCGACTCAGGTTGTTTTACAATCAATACTGAATATGTTTCACCACTTTCCAAACTACCTTCAAATTTAAAATCTTTTGGTGATATTTTAGATATAGATATAAATTCTTCATTATTTAATGATATTTCTATTTCACCATCCAGATCATATACTGCTCCTGAAATATCAAATTTTTCTTGCTCTTCTATTCTCGATTTATCAACATTCTTATTCGAAGCATCAGTTAAAACACAGCCCGATAAAGTAAAACCAAATAAAATTGTACATATAAATAGCGCAACGCACTTCACTGTTAATATTCCTTATAAATAAAAATAAGTTGTAAACTAGATGGCTTCACTAAGCAGCTCTCATTTAGAGATTAACACAATGAAATAATTAGTAAGTTAAGATAGCCCATCTAAAGTCGGCTCATGGTTTTGGATTGTAACATTTATGAGCGGTGTATATTAATAATTGATCATATTTTGAACAAAAAATCAAAAAAAGCATGCTACCAAGTTGAGTGAGAGTATTTCTTAGAAGCAATACTAAGGAGTTCTTCCAACTAATTTTTCGATTTATCTTGATTTAGTCTAAAAAACTGATCACACTGGCTTACTACTGTATATTAATTAATCACACCTAATCATAATGATGGGGTCCCTAGTTCGAATCTTGGTGTAGCCACCAAATTTTAAAATCCCGATTAGCGCACGTTAATCGGGATTTTTTGGTTTTAGATTCTCAGAAATTTTACCCTCCCCTTGTAACTTTAATACACTCGCCAAGCAATCCCGTGGCCCCAGTCAGTGACACACAAAAAGAAATAAAGAAGAACAAAGCCGCACGTTAAAAACGCCGTGATACCAGCACTAAAAATATCAACGCACTTAAAAAGATTGGGGACTAAAATATAGAAGGGAAAGAGAAAGCCTTAATGGAAATACACCACTAAGGCTAAAGGAAAATCACGCGCCCGCTAATAAGCTTTGGCTTTTATTCAGTAAGCGGCTGATTTTTTGTTTATTGTAATACACCAAAAGGTAAGCAGCTTCGCCTTTATAATTGGTCACACTGTCTTCAATAAAGGCCCATTTTCTTGCCACTGCCTTTAAATTCTTTTGCACCTTACCTGAGAGCTTTAATTTTTGAAGGGATTTTAAACGAGCATTAAACGCTTTTGCCATTTTAGGCGCGTCAATAACAACGTCTTTATTGGATATAGAAAGTGTGCCGTATAAAGCACTGGCAATATCAAAAAATCGGGCCGACATAACTTCAATGCTTAAAGACATAAGCGCTAATTGCTCCGCTAAGTTGGCTTCACTATTAGATATTTCTGAAATCTTTGTATATAAAACATTTAAATAAGAGCGGTATTCCATGCGCAAGGTCACCGGAATAATAAAGCCCGCACCATCGACATACTCAAATTTCAAATGCCCTTTAAATTTATCCCACTGTCTTTTCAGTTCCGTAGCCGACACAGAGTCTTGCTTTTCAAAAGCACTTAAATGTAATTCGGCATCTGATAAGTATTGCTCGTAATCGGTTTTATACTGCTTATCGCCCTCGGTGAGGCTATACATGTAAAAAGCAGACATTGATTTGCTCACGCTCAAGGTGTGCTCAGTTAATGCGGACACCGCAAACGAGAGCTGGCTTGCAGCAAGCAAAAGACATAGCGTAAAAACGTGCTGTATTTTCAACATAAGAGACGCCTCCGTTTTTTATTTTTTTGGCGAACGTCCACATCTTAGCCTATTTTTTCAGCACTGATATAGACGGAAAAAGCATATACTGTTTTAAGTGGCGCATTAAACCCAAGTTAACTACACCAAAACAAATTTTAGTTATGTGCCAGCCATCACATTTCTGCTTTTATTTATTAGTTTATTGATTTGCCCCTTATTGTAATAAACCAATAAATAAGCCGATTGTTCTTTGTAATTGATCACACTGTCTTCAATAAACTGCCATTTCCGGCTCACCAATTTCAGGTTTTTACTAATGGGTTGAGTGGCACTGGATTGAATTAATTTCTGTAGTTTCACATCAAGTGCCTTGGCCATGACTGGCGGGTCAATGATTCGGTCATTACTGGAAAGATTCATGGGGCCTGTCACAGAGCTGGCTACATCAAAGAAGCGTGCACTCATTAACTCTACATCTAGCAGCATTAATATTAGCTGTTCTTGAAAATTGGTTTCACTATTAATACTACCGGATAGCTTCCCATACAAAGTATTTAGGTACTGTCGGTACTGTGTACGCATTTGGCTAGAAACGATATAACCCGCGTCTTCTACATATTCAAAAACTAAATACTGGCGTATTTTGTCCCATTTGGATTTTAGCTCCCCAGCAAATTGAGCCTCTTGTTGCTGATAGGTTTTTAAATGCTGGTCTGCCACAGAAAAATAATGTTTATATTCTTCTTCATAGCGTTTATCGCCGTCTGTGAGGGCAAACATGTAAAATGCAGACATAGACTGGCTTACTGCTAAGGTGTGCTCGGTTAAGGGTGATGAGGCATGGGCCTGATATGAAACAAAGAATAGAAGGGCATACAAAAGTTTTCGACACGGTTCAATCATAGTGGGTACCTTATGATTCACTCACAATTTTTTTATTATTTAAATGCGCGAGGACATCCATGATTGCTTATTATTATTTTTCCATCCTACCCACCATATAACTTTTACCACACATTGGTATGACTCAAAAGGATGATTTGTTGATTTTTTGACCAGCCCACACCCTTTTTAAGCGGTGCGAACAGCTAATAACCTTTAAATATGAGGGGCAATAAACCCTTTCAATTGTGCCTTAGGCAAGGCGCCCGCTGTATCGGCCACTACTTTTCCACCCTTAAACAGTTTAAGGCTAGGAATGCTTCTAATGGCAAAACGTGTGGCCAGCTCTTGTTCGCTTTCAGTATCCACCTTCAAAAAAATGCATTTACCTTTCATTTCTTGCGCTAGCTGACTAAACACAGGTGCCATGGCTTGGCATGGCCCACACCAAGTGGCCCAAAAATCAACCACTACTGGCAAACCACTGTTCGCGACAAACTTATTAAACAATGCCTGGTTCGCTTCAATAACATTGCCATTAATCAGCAATTCCTTACATTTTCCACATTTTGGGTTATCCACAATGCGCTCGTCAGGTACTCTATTTACGCCCATGCAAGTGCTGCATACTAAGTTCATAATTGCTCCTTTAGTTGCCGCTATTTTCATTCAGTCTCACCTTTCCTGCAAGGTACTCACTCTTCTTTTTTATTAAGTCTACTAAGGAGTACTCCGTAAGAGATGCGACAATTTGTCGCATCCTAAAGTGCCTTTTAAACCCTTACAATGAAGTCATTATTTTATGCCATTAAGGGACTTTCCATGCTTAAGCAATTCACCTTAGCCACTCTAGCCGCGCTCACTTTAAGTGGCTGCGAATTAGATGATTCAGACTCTAATAGCGATGCTTCGACAGGTACTTATTCATTTGATTTAGCCTTGGGGGAAGTCAGCAACGGAGTGGCCGAAGTGTCTGTAAAGGTGACCGACAACAATGGTGATGACCTACCGAGTAGTAGCGTAACTGTTACGCCAATGATGAACATGGCCAGCGGCATGCAACACGGCACGCCGTTCTCAGCCAATAGTGGCGAGCTTGATGATGACGGTGAATTCTCCACCACAGCTTATTTCTTAATGCCCTCCGCCATGGGCGATACCCCCATGGGTGATTGGAGTATTACCATGGCATTTGAAGGGGAAAGTGAGACATTTGATATCACCGTGGAAATGGCCACCAGTGACGTGAAAAAACTCAGCGGCGGTGATTCAGACCAAATTCCATCCATGGATATGAATATGGACAGCACCATGGAAATGGCGATGGCCATGGAGAACCGTACTTATTACTTATTTGAGCGTGAACGCATGGTCATGGATAACATGAACAGTTTTGAAGTGTTCATTGCCGCCCGCGAAGACATGATGAACTATGCCGCTATAGAGGAAGACGTCACCCTAAATGAAGGCGTCATGGGTGCCAACCTAACGATCAATAACATACAAGTGGAAATGTGCAATATGCAAAACGACTGCTCCAAACAAAGCGTTAATTGGATCAGTGCCAGCGCAATAGAGGGAGAGGCGGGCGTTTATAAGGTTATGGGGCTGGGCCTAATGGGCGATGATAATGATGAAGTGGACGTACGTTTAACCATAAATGATGTTCAGAAAACAAGTGACGGTACTGAAAATGGATCGAATGCCAGATTCGCTTTTGAAGCCAGCGATGCCATGGCCATGTAATGAATATGCCAGTATCTATCTTAAAGGTGGCAGCCGCCTTAGCTGCCGCTTCCCTTTGCGGTAACACCCTCGCTGCCTCCTGCTGCGGCGGCGGTGCCAGTGGCGGTGTTATTTTGCCTAAGTTTAATCAGGCCATGTGGGAAATGAGTCTTTCACAAGAAGCCTACGACGGCTCTTGGAATCAAGATGGGGATAGTCGCCCCGCATCCGCTGGCTCTGACTTAAGTAAAACCTCACTAACCTTAAGTTATGCACAGCGTATTAGTGATAACTGGCAACTCAGTGGCTTTATTCCCCTAGTGCAAAACCAAAACCATTATAGCGGTGGCGAACAAACCGACGTCACCAACATTGGCGATGGCCAAATTGGAGTTTGGTACGAAACCTTTGAAAATGTCACCTGTGTATATCAGGTTAACTCTTGGCAGAGCCTCAAGCCTTCTGTGTATTTAGGCGCCGCGCTCACGTTACCCACAGGGGTAAGTGAATACGGCGACAGGGTAGACAATAGCTTTGAAACCACAGGCAATGGTTTTTATCGGTTAGATGCCAACATGCTTATTGAGAAAACCATTTACCCCTATAGCGTGTCTTGGCAAGCCACCTATGGCCAACACTTGGAGCGCCCAGTAAATGAAGAAAGTGGTAAAGCCGTCACCCCCTACGACAAACAATTAGGTGACAGAACCCTGCATACGTTTAGCGCCGCTTACACTTTCTTTTTACCTAACCTAGCCATGTTAAATGCCACCTTGAGTCACACTCGCCTTGATCAAGGACAAACAAAATACGACGGTGTAAAAGACCCTTCTAGCGGATCTGAGAAACAAGGGCTAGGTTTAACGCTCTCTTATTCCAGTGCAGTACGCGACTGGATTGTGAAGCTGGGCATTAGCCAAGCGCAATCAGGTAAAGGGGTAGATAAAACCACGGTGAGCAATTTAGGAATTAGCCATGTTTACTAATATAAAAAGTCTTGCAGCTCTCGGTTCAGCTTTAATTCGTTTAACTGTTTTGGCCAGTCTCTTAACGCTGCTAAGCGCCTGCGAAGAAGATTTAGTTCCTAGCGATAGTGCTTTATCACAAGATGCCACCGGCATGACGCTGGACGACTTTAGCGTATCCCTTAATACCGATACCCAGCTTGGGTTAACGCAAACCCTCACCACTCATGATGCAGTAGTTTTATACTTCACCATGTGGTGCCCCATTTGCGATAGCCACATGACACACATCCGCAATCACCTAGTAGACAGCTACCCTAATGTAAGCTTCATTATGGTGGATTATGTATCTGGCAGTTTACAAGATAGCCGAGCGTCACAATTGGCTTCTGGCTACAGCGACTTTGACGTCATCGCCGATACCGACGATGCGCTTCAAGATCTATTGCAAGGCACCATGGGCAGTATCGTGGTGATAGATAAAAATCAGGTGGTATTACTTAATGAATACTTTAAAAATGATGCATCGCTTGTGGCCATATTAGATGCATTATAAAGAAGCGTCTTATCTAATTTACTTAGAATAGCTCTATGGCTTGGGTTTTATAAAAGCGGCTATTAAGCTCTATGAGCACCCGTTCTTTTAATTCCAATAAACGTTCATTATCCCAACTTTCCAGCACAATGCCTTCAAATTCCATCCAGTCTTCTTTGTGCTGCTCTTGTTCATAACACCGCTTATGGCTAGGCCCCAGTCCCGACACCACCATCACATCTTCATGGCCAACCACTGGCCCCTCACAATAAACACAACGCATTCTTAGCCTCCTAATTCCAATGGCCGAGCATTATATCGAGCCAGATTCTTAAAACTGTGAAAAAATGTGGCGCAAATGTAAGTCTGTTTCGCTAATTCCCTAAGTTTTGTTAAAATAGGTTTTTTTGAATCTATTGCCCGCCCAGAGATACGTGTATGACTCCCTCCCCTGTTAGCCAATCTTCCACCTCAGATGTCATTATTATTGGAGCAGGGGCCGCCGGATTAATGTGTGCAATCTCGGCTGCTGAATCGGGTAAGCAAGTACAAGTATTAGACCACGCCAATAAAGCCGGTAAAAAAATTCTAATCAGCGGTGGTGGCCGTTGTAACTTCACCAATTTGTACACCGAACCCAGTAACTTCATTAGCCAAAATCCACACTTTTGTAAGTCGGCTTTAAAGCGCTATACCCAATGGGACTTCATTAGTGAAGTGGATAAAGCCGGGTTACCGTGGAGCGAGAAGAAACTCGGCCAGCTGTTTAGCGACAAAAAAAGTGAAGCCATATTAAACATGCTACTAGATCGCTGTGACGGTCTAGGAGTTCATATACAACTAGACTGCAGCATTGAAACCATTGAAAAAACAAACGATGAATACTTTGTATTACAAACCAATATAGCGCAATACAGTTGCCCTTCCTTAGTAGTGGCCACAGGGGCTATGTCGTTCCCCACCATGGGAGCCACCGATTTTGGCCACCGCTTGGCCAAGCAGTTTGATATCAATGTAACCGCCACCACCCCAGGGCTCGTGCCTTTCACCTTTGACGCCTTTGAAAAAGGTCGCTTTGATGGTTTATCTGGTGTGAGCATGGACAGCGACATTGAATGCAATGGCCAAAGCTTCAGAGAAAACATTTTATTCACACATAAAGGTTTGTCGGGACCGGCGGTTTTACAAATTAGCTCATACTGGCAGCCAGGCAATACCGTCACGGTAAACTGTTTGCCCGATTTCGACTTAGGCGAATCATTAAAGGAACAACAAAAGAAAAACCCCAACAAGCATCTTGTTAGCATTTTAAAAAATCATTTCCCCGAGCGCACCATAAAGGCTTTTTGCAACCCGTTAGATGTAAGCCAGCCTTTACAAAATTACAAACACAGTGAATTGGAAGATATCGCTAATCTATTTCAAAAATGGCATTTCATTCCCAGTGGCACCGAAGGCTATAAAAAAGCCGAAGTCACCCTAGGTGGTGTAAACACAGATGAAGTGAGTTCTAAAACCTTTGAAAGTAAAAAAGTAAAAGGCTTATTTTTTATTGGAGAAGTGCTAGATGTGACTGGGCACCTAGGGGGCTTTAACTTTCAATGGGCTTGGGCCAGTGGTTACTGTTGTGGGCAGGCGGTTTAAAATTAAACTTTAGAAAATGATGCCTTTCCAATTTTTTTATATTTATAAAAATCGAAAGGCTCATTATTTAACTATTCATACAACTAACTATGCATACAGCTTCGGTATGAAAATCAAGCTTAATAATTAACGATAAAAATATATTTACTCTTCATTTCCTAAACAACTGGAAGTATCTTCGGCACTATCCTCACACACAAACACTGAGTGTTCCGTCTCACCTTTCAGCGTCACATTGATATTCGCTTTAATGCCTGAGCGCACCTGTGAGCCGTTAACCGTTTGACAATTTCCTGGTGCCCAAGGTGTACAATCTGAATATTGCCACACCATCACAGGCTTAAACCATATGGCTTTTGCCAATTCACCATCACTTACATCTTTTATGTCGCTGTAATCAGGCGTACTGTCTAAACTAAAATCATCATCTTCAGAATAAATAAACAAACTTTTACTCACATCAAAATCAATCAGCATGCTTATTTCGCTGCCCGATTGATAACTACTACTAACTCCTGCTTGTTGGAATTCATATATCTTTGAACTCTGCTCAACTTCGGCACTGAACATCACTTCGCTATATAAATCGGCCACCACATTAAAGCCACCCAAATCCACGTGGTATCCTTGATCTTGAGGCTCACATGTCACCTTATGATCAGCCAAAGAATCAAACTTATAAACGTCGCTAGCGGCTGGGCGTGTTGCGCTGAATTGATTAGTCGCTGTATTCAACCATTCAAAATCGCTGTCTGAACACTCTAAGATTGAGAAGTCTTTGCGGCATATTAAAATATCTCCGGCTTTCGCGTCTTGCAGCCCACCTAGTAAGTTGGCATTGTTATCAATGGCATCTTGCACCGCATCAGGATATGCATCCTCTATGCAGTCTGCCACCGTCTCACCAGTTGCCGTGAATTCTCCATCGACATTTCCAGCTGTATAGGTAGCAGTATCGGTAAAAGGGTTATCTACAAAGACATATTTTATCGTCCAAAAAGCATTGCCATCTTCCCGCGGAAGGGCGAATTTTATATCAAGGTAATTAAACTTAGTTTCAATTCTATTATTTAATTCACTGAACGCGGTATCTTGGGCATTGTCTTCCCCACCAAGGGCTTCAGGGTTTTCCATATTAAATTCACTGCCTTCAATGGCAAAGCTTTGCCCAAGACCACTTCCACCGCCCAATAGTCGTATGCCGCCGCCAAAATAATTACCGGCTAAATTTACACTCACTACATTACCGCTAACACTCATGGGTGTGATGCAAGAGCCTGCTTTACTGCCACTACTGGGTAAGTAAAAATTAGCGCAGTTTTGAGGTAAAAGGTCGGGATCTACTTCTTCAACTAAATTAGCCCCACGCAATTTAAGCAGCAATTCAGATAACCCCTCTTTAAGTTTTTCCTCATCCGAATCGCTTAAATCGATGCAGCTAGACATGAAAAGTAAAATTGGAAGCAAGGCAATAAGGCGGTATTTCATAGGGACTTGTCGTTTGGGCATTTATTTTAGCGTAGACCACAGCCCAGTCATTCATCCATTCTAGTGGCTATATTTCACATGTAATTTAGAAGCCCTCACAGAAATAAAGCCACATAACGCGCTATAAAGGTTGATAGCAGTCAAACACCCTAATCAATATAAGAAATTGTTATTAGCGTGAACATTAATCAAGCAATAATGCATGTATAATCTCGCGAAATCTGCGCCTCCCCTGAATATTGAATATGTTGCGATATAACTTCTATGCTCTACCTGCCAAATGCAACCTTAAAAAACACGCTTATTTTTTGTCCTTATCCAGTTTATGGGCTTGCCAATATGACTTGGGAGAGCGCTCGGTACTGGGAAGTTGATTTGGCATGGTAGCTAATATAGTAGAAGCACTAGAAACTTGGCCCGCTAAATACGCTTGGCCGTTGGGAATCTCCATCCATAAAATAACGCTCTTTACATGCTTACCAATGTGCTTTTCATACAGCTTTTTAATGCCCTCTCTAGAATATTCTTATCATCATGATTCAAAGAGTTTTCAGTTACCGAACATATCACTAGGAGCTTTTCTGACATACATCACCTCATGAGTTTTATTTTGAAACTAATTTATATTCAAAAGTTTCACTTTGCAACTTTAAATGAGAATAATGTGATCTAAAAACAACCAGTTTTAGTCACTTCATGCATATGAGACATGGATTTAAATAGAATAGGTTTTAATTCGAGACTTATTTTGCGACCATTCCAGCGGCCCACTAATTTTGTAAGTTAACCTAATATGTACCCATCATGACCACTGAACACGAACAAGATCCAGTCCACTGCGCTATCTCTGACGCCCTATCAGTATTGGGAGATAGATGGAGCTTGTTGGTGGTGAGAGACGTGTTGCGCGGCATCAATCGATTTGATTCGCTTCAAGACAGCTTACATATTGCTCGCAATATATTGGCGCAAAGGCTAGCCAGCTTAGAAGAAGCCGGCGTATTGGTGAAAAGCCCCATTAAGCCTAATGGTAAGCGCATGTGCTACAACCCGACCCCTAAGTGTCTTGGGCTCATTCCTGTATTGGTATCCCTAATAGATTGGACCGCCAATTGGTCAAGTGAAGAGCAAAAGCGCTGGGCAAAAGTCATTGATAAAACCACCGGTGAAGAGGTAAAAATTGGCATTGTGGACAATAACAACAACCCCATACCCATGAGCCAACTCAGCATTCAATTTTAGTCGCTGTGGATAAGTGCTGTGTACCCGAGAGCGTGATTGGTTTGAGTCACATCAAGCCTTAACGCAATTTTTCATTTTCTTTGAACATAAATGGTACAATGCTGCCAATTCAAACAACCATACCTTAACTATGAAGAATAAAAATAACGTCTCAACAGAGCCCAAGGCCCCTATTAATTGGGTACCCAGTATTATGTTTATCATCAGCACGCTGGCGGTGTTGGTGGCTGTACCCTGGTATGGTTTTAGCCACGGCTACAGCAGTGAAGCCTGGATCGCCTTTATTGTATTAAACTTCTTTTGCGGCATTGCCATTACCGCAGGCTACCACCGCCTTTGGTCTCATAATGCTTATCAAGCACACCCTATTGTCAAAATTTGGTTTGCCCTATGGGGGGCCTGCGCGGCGCAAAACTCCATTTTAGTTTGGTCATCTGGCCACCGCGTGCACCACCGTCATGTTGATGATGTGGATAAAGACCCTTATTCGGCTAAACGTGGCCTTTGGTTCTCTCATATGGGATGGATGCTACGTAAATACCCCAGTGGCGAAGTGAATTTTGATAACGTTAAAAACCTGCAAGCCGACCCCATTGTGGCGTGGCAGCACAAATACTATCTGTTTATTGCGCTAAGTATGATGATAGGGGTACCGGTTATTTTAGGGCTATTAAGCGGTGACTTCTGGGGCATGATTTTACTGGCGGGTTTTTTACGTTTATTTGTTTCACACCATGTAACCTTCTTTATTAACTCCATTGCCCATAAATGGGGTAAACAGCCTTATACAGATGAAAATACCGCTCGCGACAATGCTTTTTTTGCCTTATTAACCCATGGTGAGGGTTACCATAATTACCATCATATTTTTCAAACCGATTACCGTAATGGCATTCGTTGGTGGCATTGGGACCCAACAAAATGGCTTATTCACGCTATGTCTTGGGTGGGTTTAACCAGTAACCTTAAAACGGTGTCTAACTTTAAAATTCAACGTGCCAAAAATCACATGCAATTTAAAAGAGCCAATGAAGAACTGGCCAAAGCCCATAGTAGCGAAAACCTTGCAGCTCATATGCATAAGAATGTAGAGCAATGGAAAGCTTCCCTTGAAAAGGAATACGAAGACTTCAAAGATACGCTACAGCAATGGAGCGAACTGCAAACAGAAAAGATGCAAAGCACTAAAAAAGACTTGCAAGGAAAGTGGGACAAAGCGGTTATTCGCACTCGCTACAAAGAGTTAGAGTACAGCCTTAAAATGCAACACAAACGCCTTAAGTTTATGCATGCTCAGTTTGCCTTTTCATAAAACGTCAGCCTATATTTAACTGCGAATATAACGCCTTGTATCAATCGATATAAGGCGCTTTTCGTTTTAGTAAATGCCATTAAAGCTCATTCATCGCCCCCCCTCCTTTAACTGCTTATATCGTAACTGTCTTACCTGTAGTTAGCCTCTGTGTCTTTAATAAAAATCTTAAAAACAACCAAGTAATCAAACTCGACAATACTGTCCTAAGGCAACACTCACAAATACCGCTTGTTCATTACCATCTCCATCAATATAATTGACACAAGTAATGCCAATAGATTTTAAAACACAGCATCCGTGATGCCACTGATGTTAAATTGAGGAACAGACCATGCAACGCAAGATAATTAAAAGCGCGCTAATTTTATTAGCGGTATTTGCAATATTTATTTCCATCCTGCCAAGCTTACTCAGTGGCGCTGGTTTACACCCAGAATACAAAGGGGAAAAAATCACGCTGAAAAAAGGAAAAAAAGCCCTAATTATTACCACTAGCCACAGTGTCTTAGCTGCTCCAGGTGAACAAGAAGGTAACGCCACAGGGGTTTTTGCATCAGAGATGACACATCCCTATTACAATTTTTTAGATGCTGGAATGAGCGTTGATGTAGCCAGTATAAAAGGCGGGGAGATCCCTGTTGAGCCTCAATCTTTAAGCTTTATTATTCGCACTGCCGATGATGAACGCTTCATGAGTGATGAAGTACTGCTAAATAAAGTACAAAACTCACTACTTATAGATGACGTGGATTTTACAAAATACGATGCCATCTTCTTGGCCGGCGGCTGGGGTGCGGCTTACGACTTAGGCCAATCAAAAGTATTGGCTGAAAAAATTTCTCAGGCTTTTTATGCTCCAAACTCTCCCGTTATGGGTAGCGTGTGTCACGGTGCATTAGGGTTTATTCAAGCAAAAGATAATCAAGGAAAACTGCTTATTGCGGGGCGTAAAATGACAGGCGTAACCGATAAGCAAATTAAGGAATTAGACATTGAAGTTACCCCATTACACCCAGAAACCGAACTGCGAAAAGCCGGTGTTATTTACAGTAGTGAAACTGCTTTTCTTGATATTTTTGCCACATCGGTGGTGGTTGATAATGAAAAGAGATTTGTCACCGGACAAAACCAAAATTCAGGCCATGACACAGCACAAGCTATGCTAGCCATAATTGCCAATAAATAGTCCACAGCTACAACCATCAATTAACACCCATATAAAAGGCCGTATAACGGTCTTTTATATGGGTGTTTTTATTTAATAACGCCTATAAAAACTAAATCATGGAGGGTTAAACCTAATATAGTAGAAACTCAATAGCGACTATTAAGGCCAGTCTATACTTCCCAATAAAACACATTAATCTACCTAACGAGTTAAATATTAAGTTTTATAAAGCTTAACAATCTAAGAACAACAGGAAAAATCTAAGAGGGAAATATTATCCCTGAATCAATATCAGAGATAATATAAATCATGTAGAAAATACGATACGTTAACCTAATGAACTTTTTAAATACCGACTGCGATAAACCAAATACAAAACCAACAGTATTAATAACGTCACTATGGCGGTCATAATAGCTGGGGCATACAAATGACGAATAGCATTTAAGAGTACCTGGCGTTGTTGATTGTATCCAGGCGGCACTGGCAGCACTTTATTGTGCTGTTTATACTGTTCATAAAGTGCCTTCATTTTTTCAAAACGATTTGCCATACTATTTTTTAGATCGTGAGTTTCCCCTGGGTCTAAAACAATATTAAAAAGATGCCATTCGTCATCCCCCACGGGGCCTAGATTAAAAACAATTTTATAGTCCCCTTGAAACAAGGCTTTGTTGCCCCCTATTTCATAACCAATGGCCTCTTTAGGGTCGTGAACCCATTTTTCTTTTCCTTGAATGGCAGGCAATAGACTCTTACCAATCATGGGCTTTATTTCTTTTCCTCCATAACGATTAGATGGAGCATCAACTCCAGTGACATCTAAGATAGTGGGGGTAATATCAGTGACATATGCAAAGCTTTTGTTGTATTTATTATCATTGGGCACACCTGCTCCCGAAATAACCAATGGCACGCGCATACCCCCTTCCCCTGCGTAGAATTTGTAATACGACAAGGGTGCAGCTGCTGCACTAGCAAAGCTTGGCCCAATAGAATTAAAGCTGCCTTTCTCACCTAGGGTGTCATAATCATTTTTATAATCTTGAAGCCCTAATCCAAAGCGAGTCATTAGATTACGAGGACTATCATTAGTGGAGGCTTCACTGCCATTATCAGAAGTCACCACAAAAACTGTATTTTCATACTGGCCTGTGCTTTTTAAGTACTCAATTAAACGGCCTATATGAAAATCCATGGCCTCTACCATGCCGGCATAGACAGCCATCCGCTTGGCGTGAAAGCGTTTTTCTTCATCGCTAAAGTTATCCCAATCAGAAGTGGTGTGCATGCTAAGCATTTCGCTGTCTTCAGGCACTATTCCGAGTTTTTTCGCGCTTTCTTGTCGTTGTTTACGCAACACATCCCAGCCCCCTTGATACATTTTAATATAACGTTCGGTAAACTCTTTAGGCGCTTGCACTGGTAGGTGTACCGCTAAAAAAGGCACATAAGCAAAAAACGGTTTACCGTCTTCTGAGTTGTCACTAATAAATTCAATGGTTTTATCAATAAGCAACTCTGACGAATAAAAATCTTCAGGCATCACAGCCTCTTTACCATCTTGTGTCCAATTGGCTTTTTTATAAATAGGAAGATAAGGCTTGGCTTGCCAGTTATCAGAACCGGTATCAGCCATGGCCAGAGTTCGTTCAAACCCTCGACTAAATGGCAGCAATGCAGGGGTTTTTCCTAAATGCCACTTGCCCGCCATGTAGGTATGATAACCGGCGTCGTATAGCAAGCTGGCAACGGTAACTACATTAGTCCCCAATACGCCTTGATAGTGATCATATTTTTTTTGTTGAGGGGCAATGGCTTCTGGGATATTTGGCACACCATTTACATGGCTATCTACCCCAGTGAGTAACATTGCACGAGAAGGCGCACAGCTTGCGGCAGTATGGTAATTGGTAAAACTTACCCCTTGGCTAGCCAATTTATTGATAGAGGGTGTATTTATTTCTCCTCCGTACGGCTGGGTATCACTGAAGCCAAGGTCATCCGCTAGGATTAATACAACATTAGGGCGTTCATTGGTCGCGGCGATACTTTGCATGGGGAAAAAGCTGGCCAAAAAGACCAATACCGTAATGCGCTTCAAATTAACAAGACTCATAACCCTGCTTCTTTTTTATGAATGCTTTCACTGCCTTTGGGCAAACTTTTTGATGCCCATGCCAACAAGCCTGATACCAATAGTTCTATCACTATCATAGGGATAGCCAAAGCGGCGCCATGAAACAACCAAGCAATTACTCGCATCACAGCAATGCTTAATAGTAATAATATGACTGCCTGTAACCAGCTTTTATTGCCGGTTATAAGCGCAAAGAAGATCATTAACCCCATGCCTAAGAATAGCGCCCCCAAATCGGCGATCTGAGAACTTAGGGCCATGCCTTCTAACAAAGGCATGAACTGAGCCTGCGCGGCACTTTCAGGATTAATACCCCAACGCACCCCCATAAATACAAATAAAATGGCTGGCAAAGCCACAAAAAATTTAAATATCTTATTCAAAACAACACCTACCTTTAATATCTTAGCGAATATATTCTAAGTATATCCACACACCAACAACAAAATGACATAAAGAGTGTCAATTTATAGCAGGTGAATATTGCCGTCAAGATGGTCACATGGGACGTAGTTATTTAAAAAGATAAATATAAAGGGAGCGGAGGGTTAATATGCATAAAGCATAACGCTACAAACTCAAACTGGCCCTCTGAGAAACATAGAGCCTATATACTTAAAAGCCTGCCACTTGTTGCGAGCTTTCATCTAACAATTTTCCTAAACGTATGATGTTTCGATAAACCAGAAAAAATGGCACCACCTGATTGTGGTTGACCAGACTATCTTCAATAAAACTGAATTGAGTTTTTGCTTTTTTTAATGCGGATATTTGCGCTCTGGCTAGCTTCATTTTGGTTAAATCGGCTATATTTTTTTGTACCGTTCCAGCAAGATCTTTTGATTGAATTTGATGGTCATGCTTGGTTAATGATTGACTACCCAAGTGAGATGCGGCCACATCCATGGTTCTAGCAGACATAATGGAAGTTAATATTTTAATCTCGCCCAGTTTCGCGATCACTTCATTTTTATCCGTTGGTAAATCTTTGCTGTATAGGTATGCATCTGTCATGTATTCACGTAAATCTAAACGTACGCGTAAATCTATATTCAATCCCACGCCTTTAATATTATCGAATTTCCAAAAAGGGGTAAGTTTGTCCCAACGGCTTAAAAATTTATTTTTTTGCTGTTCACTGCAACTACTTAAAGCACGACTGGCTTCTTGGTGATGTTTATTAAATTCACGTAGGTGGCGCTCATCACCTTCGGTTAATTCATACATGTAAAAAGCCGACAAAGACTGGGCAGTACTGTGGAGATGCTGCTGAAAAGGGGTCATGGACCAAGAGATTTGCGCCAAGACAAATAGTAGCACCGCAAGAATAAATCGCATCCAACTAACCTCATTGCATTCTTTTTAAAAATTACCCTACCCAATTGGAAGTAATTATTCAACTAGCAGAAAAACTAAATTACTTATCAAGTCAATGACTTTTGTTTTCATAGGGATAGTAATGTAATGAAGAAATGTGAAGTAATTAAGAATTTTTAAAATTAATTACATTAAAACGGTCACTTTGCGCCACCGCTTTAACTTGAGGGAGTGGTTATTTACCTAACAAAGGCTTCCAGTGAAATAATCCCACCAGTAGCACCCAAACAACATCCACAGCACTGGTGCGCTCTATTTTCTTCAAACTTTTATACACCACCGCCAATTCCAATGCGTGAATCACCAGTAATACGACACCAATACGAAGGATCCACTGGGCCACTTCTTCACCGCCAATGGGCATCAATAAGTTCACTAAAAACACCAGCCAAAAAGCCATCAATGCATAGATATTAAACTTAATAAAATTTTTCATAGTTATCTCCTTTTCGTTTATATTTATTGTAAAGTATTCATCACACTAATTTTTACAGTATCTGATTGAGCACTAAACCGCTGCACAATAGCCCGCTCTAAACAGTTGATTCTATCTTGGCCAAACACTTTATGGGAAAGGTATTTGAAACTTGGTACTCCCCACATGTCTTCACCATATAATTCAGCCAAGTTCTGTTGAGCCCAATGCCGCCAACTATTATTACCCAATAATTGCTTGGCTGCTTGCCAATTTAGGCCAGAACGCTCTACGATTTCTTTTAACCCTTTATCAGTATCAGAACGAATCCCCTGTGCCCAAACTCCTCGGGCATAATTTTCTAAGTATTCAAGTCCTTTTCCCTGAGATTGTGCAAACTCATAAAGTGCATAACAACGCTCTACGCCTTTACCTAATGGGTCTGCAATCAGTCCAAAGCCCAAACCATATTGCTTGGCTTCACGTTTTGCATCCAAACTAATATAAAACTTCTTATTATTAGGCACCTGCATACGACGCATCACCATAGGCAGAACAGGCTTTACAATTAAGGGCACTTGGTAAAAATCACACAACTCCTTTGCCCGTACCAATGCAATATAAGAGTAAGGACTACGAATGGACCAATACATTTCAATAGGGTCTTGATTTAAGCCTTCTTCATTAGCCTTATTTACTTGGCTTTTAGTGTATTGCTTACAAAAGTTTTTTTGGCCTAAGTCAAATTTTATCTTAGGCGACAACTTATATGCTGATAAATAATTTAGGCGTCGCTCTAGATATTGCAAGCGATCCAGTCCCCAGTACCATTCACCACCATAGTGAAGCATGGCACTTAAATAATGACCGTTATTTTTTAATAGATTTTCATTGGCCATTAAATGATGTAGATAACATTCTGCATGAGAAATAACGGCAGGATTGAGCATGCTTTTTATTTCATTCTCACTGCCTTGCCAATAAAGCTTAAAAAGAGGTAATGCTTTCTCTAGGAATCCTGGTTCTAGCTCCCAATGCAAAAGTTGAGCAGTGATTTGACTATCAAGTTGCGAAGATTGTTTTTTTAACTGATGGGGAAAATCTAACTCATAAAGTTCTGAAAGATAATGACCATCGTTAAAGGCATTTATATCCCATAGATCTGGCGCAGGGTACATTTCCTGCTGTTTATTCAATACGCATCTAAAATCAAACTCGATATCGTAGCGTGCTTTTAATTCAGGTAAAGCTTGCAACAGTAAATAGCTATACGCATCATTAATACATATATACACAGTTACCATATGAGGTTGCTTTTGACGCTTTCTTTTAAGCTCAACGAGTACACGTTTAATATTTAGCAATCGCGTACTAAGCAGCATATTAGCGACATGGGGCACAATGGCACTGGACATAATTGCTCTCTGTAGTTAAAGAGGCTACACAAGGTAGCCTATTACGTATTAATGCAATCGCTTAAAATGAACCAATAGGTACAGTAAGTCAACTATCTGCTTTAAAAGTTGCAGTAGACTTACTTAATTAGCTGAGGGGCTTATCACCTTTATAAGCTAACTTATTCAGCGCTGGATTCGTCACAAAAGGGGCCGTTAAACCTTCAAACTGTGGGTTCTCATGAATTCCTCCTTCCATGAGTGCCGGTAATAAGCCGCTTGGGGTTAATGCATTTTCTAACCACTCTTGCTGCTGTACATTTAGAAGTGTAAATCGCTTCTGCAATTGCGCGTAGGTACCTGCTCGATAATTCCATGCTGGTATCTGGCTTTGCGTTCCGTATATATCCACCTTAATGCTACTGTCGGAATTTAACATGGCATGACGATAACCTTTAGCTTGTGGTAAATAGGTTTTATTAATAAAACTAAGCAATTCAATTAATGACTCAGGTACTCCCCCATCAATATCTATCCACCCACCAAAGTCAGTCCTACCCAATCCACCACGGCTATCCCCTAGGTTAGCCATTTCTTGCAACCAGTTACACACCTGTGGTGCATTTACTTCTAAAATTTGTGCAGAGTCAGGGTCATTAAAACCATGAGCCCATAACGGGCCAAAAAAGGCAAAATCGGCTAAACTTGGCCTATCACCTAATAGATAAGAATAATCGCTTAAATGTTTGTCCAGTATGGCCAACATATCTAAATATTGTTGATCAACACTTTTGCATTCTTCTTCAGTTGCCAACCCCAAAGCTTCATTAAAGCCACTTTGACGAGACAAAATCATTTTAGACCCCATCTTAATCATTTCTGACTGCTGCCCGTAAGTAAAACCCCTAGCAATTCTGGCGCTCAAAGTATTTTGGCCACCTTCTGCTCCCCAACGAGTTCGCATGGCAAAGCGTACTAAGTATTCATCAGAAAACTCTTCAATAGCCCACATAATAAATGCCAAACGCTGATCCTTAGGTATCGCCGATTTATGAGAGTATTCTTTTTCAAACCACTCCATCATAGGCGTACTGTCTTGCATCACTTGATCATCGGGGGTTAAAACGACAGGGATGATGGGCATTCCAACCAGCTTGGGAATTAAGCGTTGATAGTCGTCTAATGTGGTTTGCATCAATTTGTATGGGATTTCTTTGTAGTTCAAGTAAGACCTAAGCTTGTTTGAGTAATAGGATGTATAATCCCAATACATTCTATAATGATTTTCCTCCCCTTTATTTAGCTGGTCTTTCTGCTTCATATTCTCTTGAATTTGCTTTAGACGCTGATGTTTTTTATTCATGATTTTTCTCTATTTTTATTTGCCTGTACTAATCATCTAACAAAATTTTTCGAAAGTTCTAGTCGCACACTGTTTTACTTAATTCTATGCTGGAGGCCGCTTTATCAAATTGCAGTACACCATCATTTACACGACCCATTCTTAACATCAGCATATCTTTAAAATAGTTTTGGTATAATCGCCAAGGTAATTTATTGCCTTGTAAAGGCATTTGATCGCGTGCACGGCTAACATAGCCGGAGTTCATATCTATAAACGGAATAACGGAAGTGTTATTTTTATCAACTGGCACACACTTATTGGTACCCGTTTTTTCCATACGATTAATCACTCGGCATACAAATTCACTGATCAAATCCGACTTCAATGTCCACGATGCATTGGTGTAGCCAAACACCATAGCCAGGTTTGGCAAATTCTCTACCAACACACCGCGATAAATCATAGAGTCTGAAAACTTAAACGCTTCACCATCTACCTTTATTTCTATTCCGCCCATAATTTTTAAATCAAGGCCAGTAGCACTAACGACAATATCGGCATCCAAGGTTTCATTGGATTTCAGCTTAATACCATTGCTGGTAAAGGTATCTATGGTATCAGTGACCACATGGGCCTTACCCTTTCGAAGAGCCTTGAATAGATCGCCATTGGGTACAGCACACAAACGCTCATCCCATGGGTTGTATTTAGGTGTGAAATGCTTCATGTCAAAATCTTGGCCCAGTTGACGACGTGCCAGCCCGGTTAATCCTTTACGGGCTCGATTAGGGAAAGCTTTACAGTATTTATAAATAAGCATAGTGCGCGCTACATTTCTCGCACGGGTTATGCGGTACACCCACTTATTGGGCATAAATCTTCGTAACAATATGGCAAGGCCCTCTTCTTTGGGAACAGTGGCCACATAGGTAGGGCTGCGTTGCAACATAGTGACACTTTTAGCTTTTTTAGCTATTTCAGGAACCAGTGTGACTGCCGTGGCACCACTACCAATCACCACCACCTTTTTATTGGTATAGTCTAAATCTTTTGGCCAATGCTGAGGATGAATAAATTGTCCTTGGTAATTTTCTTTTCCTTTAAATTCTGGCGTAAAGCCTTTTTCATAATTGTAATAACCAGTACAACTTAAAAGAAAATTACACTTCATTTGGGTTTGTTCACCAGCCACCTCTAACTGTAGCGTCCAAGTAGCACTTTCACTGCACCATTCAATTGAAGTTACTTTATGTTGGTAGCGTATTTTTTCGGCTAAATTATTCTCAAGTGCAGCTTCTTTTATATAGCTTAGTATCGAGCCACCATCGGCGATGGATTGCTTATCTTTCCAAGGCTTAAAGTTATAGCCAAGCGTAAACATATCGCTGTCACTGCGAATACCAGGATAACGAAATAAATCCCAAGTGCCGCCCATTTGTTCACGACTTTCTAAAATGGCTAAAGATTTTTCTGGGCAACTCTTGCTAATGTGATAAGCGGCACCTATACCGGATAGCCCCGCACCGATAATAATTACATCTTGATACACACAATTCATAATTCATCCATTACAACGATTAGGGTCAAAGTTACTTGCTAGCCAATTTATAATGGCATAAACAGTGTCAAATAAAACCAGCCCCATAATGCCCAAAATATATTGGCATGTACAGTGCCACAATATGAATATATTTTATTTTTAGAAAATAATCATTGATGACTAGGCTAAAACCCATGAAAACAAACACTTAAATACTAAACAGTAAATTAATTAAATTTAGGAAAGATCTAAACTTTTAATCTCTGAAGGTATATCTAGGCTAATAAAATGACTGGAGTTTTTCGTTTGAATGACCTGAAGGTGACTACCTGCCCTGTTTGCGCTTCTCAGCATTAAGCGCTTACTTAACACTGAATCCCTGGCGCCAAGTAAGATGTACCCTCCTTTAACATTTCCCAGGATGTCCATGCGATTTTGTAGCGGCCAACTAAGCATATTTTTAACATTCCGCATCAACACTCCTGCGCTCTTTGCACTAAACAATAACCCTTGTAGCAAATGAGTTTTACGTTCATTAACTGGCCCCATTTTCTTAATGGTGCTATAGGATAATTCCGACTTAGCCAAGCGGTAAACTAAAAAAGGAAAAACCAACAATATGGCTTTTGATGCCATAATATCCAACCATTTAGGGAGGTTATGAAATTTTGATACGGGTGCTTCCGGTAATATAGGCGCTTCTAGAATCACCTGAGCCTCTGCAAAGAGCTGGGGTGCCTGCTTTATAGCTTCAATCACCACCGCCCCACCACGACTGTGCCCATGAAGTAAAATATTATGATGGCTCGATAAATTTTCCACAGCTTGAATTAACACCGCGGCATCATATTCAATAGTACATTCGTCAAAGGGAATCAGCGCTTGCCAGCTTGCATTTTTAATGGGCTTATTCTTAACCGGTGCATGATAGTCACAACTATTAATAAAAATAAGCTCGCCATCTTGTGGCTTATATAGTTCGCTAAAATAGCGATGATCTTCTAACCAACCGTGCATACAGATAATGGTGCGCGGTTTCTCACCCTCCTGCTGAGAGGCCTTTTTGTAGGCCACCACAGACTTACCCACTGCATAGAGCTCACCACAGTATTCTTCATGATTTTTATGTGGGGTTTTAAAGTGAAGGATTCGATACCGATACACACTGATTGAAATAAACATCAAAGCGCTTAAAGCCACCACAAATTGAAACTCGTTCATAACACTGCTCTATTGTTAATTAGGTGTTCAAAAAGGCAGGTGAATCACACACCCGTAAATGACATGGCGTAGCTCACCACCTCTCCTATTTTCACACGCCAAAGACGATCAAAATTAAGATAAATCAGCCCTTTTAGGGCTATAGCACCGCCCCATACGCCTTTTCTTTCTTGCCCGTTAAAAATACTCTCCACTAGAAATCCCTTCTTAAGCCTTACTAATCCTAGGCAAGTGCACATCCCCTACTAAGTGCAAGATTGTCAAAATAACCTATTGACACTAAAAGTGTCAAATTAGTTTTGACATAATAGATGCCATAATAAATACTGGCACCAGGCTCAAAATATTATGGGGTTTAAGTGATGAAGGCTCTGCGGCTCATAAATGCTCATGACTCGGTTTATTTTGGTTTTGTAGATATAAGTAATTTATTTTTAAACGGAAAAATCATAAGCATGGAAGATCACCCCTACAAAGCAAGCGATCTAGATTAGCAAATGCCTAACACAAAAGTGCAAAGCGCCAAATCGAAAGACAACCTAAAATAACAACAAGAGGTAATAAGATGAAATCCAATCCTATGCATAAGACTCTCGGAGCTAAAAAATTACTAGCACTGGCGATTCCACTGCTAGCCGCCACACAAGCCCAAGCCTTTGAATTTAACATGGGCGAAGTAGAGGGGCGTTTCGATAGTCAAATTTCTATGGGGTCAAGCTGGCGTGTTGAGTCACAAGATGAAAGCCTACTAACAAACGTTGATGGTGAAAGCAGCAATAGTGATGATGCCAACAAAAACTATCAATCAGGTGATACATTTTCTGAAGTCTTTAAAGCCAACCATGAATTAGAATTTAACTACCAGAATTTCGGAGGCTTTATTCGCGGGAAGTATTGGTATGACTCGGCTCTTGCTAATAACAGTGTAGATTACGGCCATAGTGCCACGCTTGATAATGATGGTGCTGGGGGCGAGCCAGTTGATTATAACCACCCGAATGAAACACTTGATGATTCCGATTTTAATGACCTATCTAAAGCTAAAGGTGCCACTTTATTAGATGCCTATATTTACGGCGCGTTTGACATAAACGACATGGCCTTAGATATTCGCTTAGGCCGTCAAGTGATAAGTTGGGGGGAAAGCACCTTTATTCGTGGCGGGGTAAACATAATTAACCCTGTTGATGCAGTCGCGCTTACTCGTCCAGGCGCTGAAATAAAAGAAGGACTGTTACCGGTTAATATGGCTTATGCCAATGTGGGTCTAACGGATAACTTAAGCGCTGAAGCTTTTTATCAATTAGAGTTTCAAGAAACAGTTATCCCTGCTTGCGGCACCTATTTCTCAAGTAACGACTATGTTTCAGATGGTTGTAATACAATTTCAGTGGCCGATGGACAAACCAGTGTCGCTCGGGATGAAAACGGTGTTCGAAAAGCCTCAGACACAGGTCAATATGGTCTAGCATTTCGCTACATAGCCGAAGACCTTGGTAATACTGAGTTTGGCTTATATGCATTAAACGTACATAGCCGCACTCCTATCGTGAATGTAAATCGACATGATGTCGATGGTGCCGAACAATCCCAAATCGCACAAACTGGCATAGCTCAATTCAGCGCCCTTGGTGCTCCGACTATGGCTGCTTTGGGTTTTAATTCTGTTCAAGAATATGTCACGGCATTAACCATTAATGCTTTCGCTGATAATACGACCTACTTCGTTGAGTACCCAGAAGATGTTCAAGTACTTGGCTTAAGCTTTTCCAGTAACATAGGTTCTGTGGCGGTATCTGGTGAGTTAAGTCACACCCTAGATCAACCCGTACAAATTAATGGCCCTATGTTGGTAGCTGCGTCATTAACTGGCCAATCCACATCTACCCAGCTTACCGAACAAATGTCTGAAGTACCTTTAGGTGGTGATATCTCAGGCGCCGATAATTTTGATATCTCGCAAATACAATTCACAGTCATTAAAACTTTTGACCAAGTATTAGGTGCTAATCAAATGACTTTAATTGGTGAAGCTGGTTACACCTTTATTAACAGTTTTGAAGAAGGAGATGACGCTACCAAATATGGTCGTTCAGATATTTTTGGTACCTTTGGTGAAAATGCTGATGGCTCACCAAATCCAGGTAATGTTGACGACGGTTTTGTTACCGAAGACTCATGGGGTTACCGAGCTCGCTTAGAGGCAAAATACATCAACGTATTCTCTGGCACCAATATCACACCTACACTATCTTGGAGCGAAGATGTAAGTGGTTATGCTCCACAACCCGGTGGCAATTTCAATGAAGGCCAGCAATCAATTGGCTTTAGCGTTGAAGCGACTTACCTAGAGTCCTACACAGCCAACCTATCTTATACACAATACATGGGAGGAGATTACAGCTTAATCAGTGATCACGATTACGCTTCCATGAGCCTAGGCATGCAGTTCTAATATTCCAATATTTGATTTAAATAAATTAAGACAAGCAAGGAAACTTGTTTGTCTTTAGGTACTCGATATGAAAATAAAAAGCATCATCACTGCATTAATGATTACATTAAGCAGTAGCAGCGTATGGGCTAAAGTAAGCCCGGTTGAAGTACAGAAACTCGGTAAGGAACTAACACCAATCGGCGCTCAAGTAGCAGGCAATGCCAGTGGCGCTATTCCCACTTATGAAGGCGGCTTAAAACAAAATAAAAAAGCAAATCCTATGAGGGATATTTTTGCCCATGAAAAACCCCTCTATACCATTACCCATAAAAATTTAGATCAATACAAAGACCACCTTACCCAAGGGCAGCTGGCATTATTTGAAAAATACCCAACTAGCTATAAGATGCCTATCTACCCTACTCATAGAACCGCATCTTACCCAGATAACATTTACCACAAAGCACGAAAAAACGCTTCACAGGCGCAGTTAGTTGACGGAGGAAATGGCATTGTAAATTTTGATGAAACCGTGCCTTTTGCCATTCCAAAAAATGGATTAGAAGTAATCTGGAACCATATTAGTCGCTTTCGTGGTGGCTCTATTCAACGAAATTTAGCACTCATTCCAGTGGAGCACGATGGCAATTATGTTCCCGTTAAATTGCGGGCACAGTTAACCTCTCCACAATATTTAAAAGGTGGATTTGATGCTAAAAAAGATGACAATATTTTATTTTATTATCGCTCATCAGTAAAATCGCCTGCGCGTTTAACCGGTAACGTGTTATTAGTGCACGAAACCATTGATCAGGTATCACAGCCAAGAATGGCCTGGGCCTATAACTCAGGGCAGCGTCGAGTCCGTCGAGCTCCGCAAGCGGCATACGATGCACCATCACAAGCAGCAGGAGGTTTACGAACATCCGATCAGGTGGATATGTATAACGGAGCGCCTAATAAATATAACTGGAAGCTGCTGGGTAAAAAGGAAATTTACATCCCTTACAATTCCTACAAGCTCGCAGACCCACAGTTAAATTACAGCGATATTGTTCAGCCTGGGCATATCAATCAAGATTTCACTCGCTATGAGTTACACCGAGTTTGGCAAGTGGAAGCACAATTAAAAGACACCGAGCGCCATATTTACAGCAAGCGTACCTACTACATAGATGAGGACAGCTGGCAAATTGCCATCGCCGAACATTATGACAATCACGACCTTTTATGGCGCGTGTCTGAAGGCCATGCGATGCAATTTGTGAATGCAAATACACTTTGGTATGCCTCATCGACTAATTACGATTTATTATCTGGTCGTTATCTAGTGGAGTTAAATAACGAAGAAAGTAAACCGTTTAATTTTGGAAAGAAAGCTAAACGTAAGGAATTTACCGCCGCAGCCATTAGACGCAGTGGTCGTTAAGTAATAAAGGCTTAGCTCAACAAGTTAAGCCTATTTATTCGCTCTTATCTTTACTGATTCATTATCCCTTCCATTAAAATGAACTGGGATAATAGGATAAGAGCCAGCATGTAAATTATTAGACATGAAGAGTGTCAAGGCACAGAAGGTTTATCATGAAGTTTTTAAAGTGGAGCGCCATTACCCTAGTGGTATTAGTGGCTGTTGGATATTTTCAACGAACAAATATTTTATTAGTACTACCAGGCATCATTGATGAGGCTAAAAATCCAATTGCACAAAATAAAAAAATCATTTGGTCTCAACCTGATGAGTCGGCCCCTATTCAGAATCCGTCCGAACGCCCGCCTAATATTGTATTAATTATTGCCGATGATTTGGGTTGGAACGATATCACTTTAAACGGTGGAGGAGTGGATGGCGGATCTATGCCCACCCCTAATATTAATGAGCTGGCCCAAAACGGTGTTAACTTCACCAAAGGCTATACAGCAGACGGCACCTGCGCGCCTTCTCGTGCCGCTATTATGACTGGCCGATATGGTACACGTTTTGGGTTTGAGTCCACCCCCGTTCCTACTGGCATGTCACAAGCTGTTTCCATGTTGGCACAAAAGAGAGATTTTGAACCTGAGATTATCTTTAGCAGTGAAGATGACAGACTGCCCTTTGAAGAACTAGGCATGCCCAGTAGCGAACAAACCATTGCTGAAATCCTAAAAGATAAAGGCTATCAAACAGGCCATATAGGGAAATGGCATTTAGGCCGAGGCGAAGGCATGTTGCCCCAAGATCAAGGTTTTGATGATGCCTTATTAATGGCCAGTGGTTTGTACTTAGCAGAAGATGATCCCAATTCCGTAGCCGCGCAAAAAGACAGCAATGGTTACAATAAATTTATCTGGGCAGCCATGAAGCATGCTGCCAGCTTTAATGGTTTAGATCGTTTCAAGCCTGACGGTTACATCACTGACTACTATACGGATGAAGCCGTTAAGTTTATTGAAATCAATAAAGACCGCCCCTTTTATCTAAATTTGGCTCATTGGGCACCTCACAACCCACTACAAGCTTTAAAATCCGACTACGATTCACTGCCACAAATAAAAGACCATACCGAACGCGTTTATGCTGCCATGATTAAATCTCTTGATCGCAGCGTTGGACGAGTAACACAAGCACTTAAAGATAATGGCATTGAAGATAATACCATGGTGATTTTTGTATCGGATAATGGCGGAACCAATATGATAAACCTACCAGAAATCAATCAACCGTATCGTGGTTGGAAAATCACTTTTTTTGAAGGGGGCATTCGAACACCCTTTTTTGTTAAATGGCCAGCGCAATTGGCAAAGGGCACTGTGGTCGATGAACCTGTTCATCATACCGATATATTTCCAACAATAGCCGCAGCCAGTGGCGCACACTTGCCTAGTGACAGAAAGCTCGATGGTGTGAACCTTATTCCCCATGCACAAGGCGCACAAACAGGTCCATTACATAAAGCCTTGTTCTGGCGCCATGACCATTACCAAGCTGTTCTGGCCGATGGCTGGAAACTACAGGTTAATAAACGCCCCGATAAAACATGGCTATTTAACTTAAATATAGACCCCACCGAACAGAAAAACATAAGCACTCAGCATCCAGAAAAAGTGGCAGAGCTCATGAGCTTATTGGCTCAACACAACAGCGAACAAATGGCGGCAAGGTGGACATCAGTATTAGAAGTGCCGGTCAATATTGATAAAACCGATGAGATGGGCTGGGCGCAAGGGGATGACTATATTTATTATCCAAACTAAATAATTTACAAAGCAAGTGAGCTGTAAACTGGCTGGCTCACTTGCACATTGACGGATGAATATCTTCAAGTGTTTAATAGCCTCCCTTTGCAACTGGAATGCTTTTACTCTGTCAAAGTTAATCCATTTTTTAGCGATTAATTCAGATCCATTAGCGTAAATAATATTGGGCCGGAGAGCACAATGACGAGTTCAGAAAACACACAAGCCATCCCGCAAAAAACAGATGGTCGAAAACTGCGCGCCAGCAATAGCCGACAAAAGATTGTAGATGCCATGCTGTCTTTGGTGAGAGTGGGAGACATCGCTCCTAGCGCCGAAAGTGTCGCCAGTACCGCTGATGTAGGTTTAAGAACTGTATTTAGGCGCTTCACTGAAATGGAAGTGTTGTACCGAGAGATGATCATAGAGGTACAAAAAATATTTGCCCCTGAGGTATTTATTCCTTTTGAAACTCACCAATGGCAAGAGCAGCTACAGGAGTTTTCAGACAGAAAAACGGCCATTTACGAAAAAATAATGCCTTACCGAGTAGCCGCTAAGTATCACAAGCATCACTCAGAGTTCATGAAAGAAAACCTTATTAAATGGAATGATATTGAGCGAAAACTGCTGGCCAAGATAGTGCCCAGCAAAATTAAAAATGATCTTACACTTTTTAACGCATTGGACTTAAGTTTAAGTTTTGATAGCTGGTTACAGCTCAGGCTCGATCAAGGTCTCACGCCAAAACAGGCTGCCAAAACTAAAAAAAGGATGATTAACGCCCTATTGGGGGATTTCTACTAAGCATATAACCCCACTACCACTTATCAGAACTTGTTGCTAATCTATTGACTTTAAATATGTCATAATACCTAGACCGATTCAGAAACAGCATAAATAGTGGATTCAGGCCCGCCTGCCACTAAGAGAAGACCATGAGCACAGCCAAATCTCCCCAACAAGCGCCCGAAACAGATGGGCGAAAATTACGCACGAATGATAGCCGTAAGAAAATAGTCGATGCTTTTTTAAAACTGGTCTATGAGGGCAACATATCACCCAGTGCAGAAGAGGTGGCGAGCACTGCCAATGTGGGGCTGCGCACCGTATTTAGGCGTTTCAATGAAATGGAGCTACTCTATCGTGAGCTAATAATTGAAGTACAAGCTAGGCACCTACCAACATTTTTACAACCTTTCACCTCAAGTGAATGGCGCGAACAATTAAATGAAATGATTGACCGCAAGGCTAGTGCTTATGAGTTACTCATGCCTTATCGCATGGCCGCCAAGATTTACCAGCATCAATCTGAATTTATCAAAGACAACATTGCACGCTGGAACTTCAGTCAGCGAAAAATGTTAGAATTAGTATTGCCTTTTAGCAGCAAGAAAGAACCCCTGAAATTTGCCGCCATTGAAGTCGCGTTAAGTTTTGACACTTGGATTCAATTGCGTAACGAACAAAAAATGTCAGCAAAAAAATCTAAACAATTAATGATTTATATGATGGAAATAGCACTGGGCAGTGATGACATTAAGAAATAATTTCATCGTCTTATATAACAATAAACTAAAGATGAGCCCCGTACATGAAGAATAATCACTATGTTTTATGGGGCTCTGAATTATCGCCCTTTTATTTAAAGGTGCTGGCTTGTTTACAGTATCACCACACTAAAATTAATTTTCAGCCTCAAAATGGCCACTATTTCAAAGCCCTATACTATCAATTAAAAGTTCAGTTAATTCAGGCTGGTTTAATAAAAATTACCTGGCCCCAAAAAAGCACATTAGATGAACTGCCTTTAGTGCCTTATATGTTTAATAGTAAAGGCCAGTCCCTTTACGATTCAAGTGCGTTTGCCCATTACTTGGATAAACACACCACTTCTCCTGTTCATTGCCTTTGTAGCTTTGACAATAATTCCGTAGAATTTTTAATCGCTTTAATTGATGAATACGCCGATGAATTTGGCTTGTACATGGTCCACCATATGCGCTGGAAATATTCAGCAACAGATAATACTGCAGGTAGTCGCTTAGCAAATGAATTTAAAACCCTGTTAGGGCCATTCAATGGCATTATTGCTAATAGTTTCCCCAAACGCCAAGTAAGACGCCTACCTTACTTGTTTAGTGTGGCACCCAAGGGATTCGCGATAGATAAACTTCCCAAGGTGTTACAGCCGCCTATTAAAATTGGTTTTCCAGCAACCCATAAACTGCTGGAAAATAGCTATGATAACTTGCTAGATGCACTAGAGTTATTATTCGCCAAACGCCCTTACATTTTAGGCAATGCATTTACTTTGGCCGATGCCAGTATCTATGGGCAGCTGTCCATGAATTTAACTGATCCGTCGGCTAACCAGCATATCATTCGTCGCGCGCCTAACGTTCACGCTTGGCTAATAAAAATCCAACAGAGCGATTTCCAAAGGCCTGATAAAGTTAAATTTGAAATAAATGAAGATCTGGCACCATTATTAATGGAAATTCAGCGTACCTTTATTCCTTTAATGCAGCAAAATCACCAAGCCTATAAAAATTACCTAGCTGAAGGGCACGATGTTTTTAACGAAAATGCATTTAATAAAGGTGAAGCCTTATATGAAGGCTTAATTGATGGCGAGCCGTTTAAATCTGTGGTGAAAAGTTTTCAAGTCGCCAGCTGGCAAGACGTTGTAAAACGTTGGAATGGGCTATCAGATTCCGAACGTCAGATTATTAATGACGTCACCCCGTTAAAAATTTAAAAAATAACCGGCTTCCAGTGGGGTAATTGTTCTTCATTGGAATTCGATTTTACATATGCTTGTAACTCTGGGAAAAAACATAAGAAATCTTGCTCTATGGCAGCATATGCTTCTATCACCAACGGATAATAATCCAGTGTGCATTCTTTTTTTCGTAAACGCTCTGAAAGGCGTTTGTCGACTCTTTTAAAAGTGCACTCTAATTCTTCTAGAGTTTGGTATTGACGCAAATGATCTGAACGAATTAAACCCACTACAAACTCTTTAACCGCGATAGGATAACTTTCTATGGCGATTGAAGCACTTTCATAAAAAGCATCTAAAAACTTATGCCTATCTTGCTGACAGAATCGTTGCCAATGCTGGGTCAACAGTAAATCATAAGTAAGATCTACCACAACACTTTTTAAGTACCCCTTACCCAGTAAGGATTTACTGTTTAAAAAACAAGGGTGGCGATCGGTAAAACTATCGACCCTTTGGTGCATGAGCATGCCTTGACGCAAGCGTGTATCCGCATTCGGCCAGGGTCTGCCCTTACAGGTATCATTAAGCAGATTTCCAAGCTGACTTTCAATATCTTGCTCTGACAGAAATATATGTGCTAGCCAGTTCATATTTGAAAATGCTGTTCATCAAGTATATGCGTCATACGCCAGGCTTTTAGATCTATAAATTGAATCATTCAGAATAGGGTATCCAGAGAACTTTGCAACATCAAGGGTAACAAAAGCAAGCAGCCAAGGCTTACAAAAAACCATTTAAAAATTATCTTAAACCAATGAAATGCATTCTTCTAAACTTTGTAAAGTATCCACTACTTTTTGAGCGGTAAAATTAATGCTGCGAGATCGTAATTGATAAGCACCAATATGAACATTCAATTCGAAAGGTAAGGGGATTTTGACCAGCGATCCACTGGCCACTTCATCTTTAACCAAAATACGCGGGGCAAATGTAGCTGCCAAACCCGCCCTAACTAAGCTTAGACAAGTATGAATACTCTCTATTTGGTATTGAGCACTACCATTCTGGTTAATTAGTGTTTGAAATGACTTGGGAAATTGATCCATAAATTTTTGAGGGGGTTGTTCACTGGTGACTGCCCATTTAACCTTGCTTAAGGCTGTCATCAAATCTTTTTTCTTTAACGACTCATGCAATGCCTTACTCACAACGATATCAATAGGCATTTTAAACAAGGGGGTCACATGAAACCGTTCGCAGTCTGCTAGCTCTTCAAGTTTACCTGTATCAAATAACAAAAAGTCATAATCATAAACTAATAAGCCGTGTAGTAATTTATCAAATTTTTCAATTTTTACCTCAAAATCAATATCTGCCCCTTGAGCATTTAGAGTTTCGATTAATGGCAGCAGAATAATATCGCTCTCTACCGGGCCACAGCCCATGGTAACTGCCCCTTGAATACCGGTGGCAATTTGTTCTGCGGTAAGTTGAAAGCTTTGTGCTTCTGCCAGAACCTGTAACGCCCTTTTATAAAGATCATGGGCTGGCGTAGTAGGCGTTAATTCACGGCTGTGGCGAGTAAATAATTGCAGCCCTAAACGCTCCTCCAAGTTTTTTAAACTCTTGGTTAAGGCAGGCTGTCCTACACCGACATATTTGGCCGCACTCAGCAAGGATCCGTAATCGTAAACCGCTACAAAATATTGAAGCTGCTTTAAATCCATTGCCTTTTTCACATTTATCACCTTCTGAAATCCAGTAAAACCACAAGTAATATACATAGTCCTAACAAGAATACTTAAAATCAGTACTATTTAAAATGACTATTTATATCAACACTTCGATCATCAATATTATTACCACAGGGATTCCCTATGAATTTTTTTCCGTTTAAATCCACCTATAAAGCTTCACCGGATATTAACCTAAAAGGTCATAGGGCCCTTGTTATTACCACTAGCTATAAAACCCTCGACATCATCAATAAAAAGACAAATACCGTTGTAAAAAAAGGAAAGGCAACCGGTGTTTACGCCTCAGAAATGACCGACCCCTACTATGTATTTCTGGATGCAGGAATGGATGTGGATGTGGCGAGCATTCGCGGTGGAAAAATCCCTGTTGAGCCAGCTTCCCTTGGGTTAGTTATGCGCACTGAATACGATAGCCGTTTTCTAAAGGGCACGGTCCTGCAACAAAAAACCAAACATTCCAAAAAAATTGATGATGTGGACTTTATGTCATACGACATTATTTTTATGGCCGGAGGCTGGGGGGCTGCATACGATTTAGCGCAATCCAAAATCCTCAGCGAAAAACTTAGCCAAGCCTACGCTGCCAAGAAAATATTAGGGGGCGTTTGTCATGGGCCTCTGGGGTTTATTGGCGCGACCAACCCCGACGGCAGCCCTTTAGTAAAAGGTGTCACAATGACAGCGGTGACCGACCGTCAGGTGAAACAACTTGGCATTAAAATAACCCCAAAACACCCAGAGACTGAATTACGTAAGGAAGGGGCTAATTTTAAAAGCACCAGTAAACGCTTTATTGAGTTTTTTAATAATCATGTGGAGGTGGATAAAAAGCATCGGGTAGTAACGGGTCAAAACCAAAAGGGCGGCATAGAAGCCTCAGAAAAAGCCATGAAATTATTGTTAGAAACGATCACGTAATTTCAATAGCAAATACGCTACCATTTCTACCCCCCCTGAGCCCGCCATGAAAGACAATAAAAATAATGATTCTCTTGCCCCCTACACGCTTTATAAATCGGATGTGTCCTATTTTAGCGGAAAAATAGAGGCGTACCTGCGGTACAAGAACATCCCCCACAACACGGTGGATATGAATATCAATTCCATGAATGAGGTGGTAAAGAATACCGGCTTTAAAAAAGTCCCCGCCATAAAAACAGCCAATAATACATGGCTGTTTGATACCACGCCCATGTTGCAATGGTTTGAAGAAAGATATCCGCAAAACCCCATACTGCCCAATGACCCAGCATTACGCTTTATGGCATTACTGCTTGAGGACTATGGAGATGAATGGTTATGGCGCCCAGCCATGTGGTGGCGTTGGGTGCCTCGTGCCTCTCGATGGGCCCTGGGCTATCGTATTGGTGCCGAATTTGCGCCCTCACTACTTGCCAGACCTATAGGTTGGTTTTTTGGTCGACGCCAATTAAAGGAGTGGCTATGGGACGACGGCGTGACCCTTAAAAATGAAGCTGATGTGCGCGACATGCTGTTTCGTGAGTTTGAGTTTTTAGAACCATTACTGCAACACCAACCTTACCTGTTAGGCAGCCACCCATCGGCGGCCGATTTTGGTTATTTTGCTTCTTTATTTCGCCACTTTGGTAATGATCCTGAGTCTGCTGAAGCAGTACGCAGGCAAGCCCCCAATACTTATGAATGGCTTGCGCGGCTGTGGAATGCCAAGCCCGAAAAATTACCAAAAGCGCAAAATTGGATATGGCCAGAAGGAAAGCATTGGGATGGGTTACTTGAGCGAATTGCCAAAGATTATCTGCCGTATCTTCAACAAAATGCAAAGGCATTTAGCCTCAACCAGAAACGCTTTAACCATATCGGTAATACCTTTGTGTTTAACAACACCAAGACCACACATTACCGCGTGTATTGCCGAGAAGTGCTACAGCAGGAATTTAATAAGCTTTGCACCATTGATCAGGATCGAGTCAACGACTTATTTGCCGCCCATGGCAGTTTAGCGGCATTGCACGATGACGCGGTAATTGAATCTGGATTGGCGAAAAAGTTTGTGTTGCCACGCACCACGCAAACCAAATATAAACAGACGCTCCGCCAATTCATACTTGGCCAGCCTAGAAACTAACCTTCTATTTTTAAATAGGCGCAATTATGGAACTAAAAATTTTAGCATTACCGACTCTGTTGTTAGCGACGAATGCGGCAGCTAATACACAGCAAGCGAGCCATTTATATTGGGGAGATACCCATTTACACACTTCCTATTCCTTTGATGCTTTTTTAAGTAATAACCAATCGGCTGACCCTGACACCGCATACCGCTGGGCAAAAGGTTCGCCGGTGATACACCCCTATACTCGCGCCAAGGTACAGGTGGGAACACCGTTAGATTTTTTGGTGGTATCCGATCATGCCGAAGCGTTGGGCGTAGCCCGTGCGGTAATGAACGAAACCCAACAATTAGCAAAGCTAGAAGGGGACATACCATTTTTTTCTGAATTCTTTCGCACCATTAAGCTCACCCTAATGCGCATGTCGGTTAACTATGATGGTGGTGCTGATTTGTTTCAATCCATATTGCCAGATAAGGCTCACAACCCAGGCAGCGACCCTGTGGCCGACCCAGCCAATATTTTAGATAAAAACCCTTTGGGGAATCATACCCCCACAGTGGCCACCGCTTGGAGTGAGATAGTGGATGCCGCCGAACGCCACAATGAACCCGGAAAATTTACCGCTTTTGTGGGCTGGGAGTGGAGCTCTATTCCTACAGGCGCCAACTTGCACCGCGTTATTATGTCACCCAATGGGGGAGATATTTCCAAGCAATACCTTCCTTTTGGATCTGACCAGAGCCAATACCCAGAAGATTTATGGGCCTGGCTGGATAATACCAGTGCCACAAGCGGCGCAGAATTTATCGCCATTCCTCATAATTCCAATGCATCAAAAGGCTATATGTTTCCAGAAACCACATTAAGAGGCCAGCCTATTACAGTCGACTACGCTCGAACTCGAATGAAGTGGGAGCCCGTAGTTGAAGTGACGCAAATTAAGGGCGACTCGGAAACCCACCCTAGCGTGTCCCCCCATGATTCGTTTGCCAATTTTGAAACTTATGACCACTACATGCAGGTGTCTCCACAAGAATATCAAGCCAGTAAAGGAGACTATGCGCGTTCTGGGTTGCGTCGCGGAATGGAAATTGAAAACCGTATTGGAGTTAACCCTTTTAAATTTGGCATGATCGGATCCACCGATTCACATACTGCTTTATCCAGCTCTGAAGAAGATAATTTTTGGGGGAAATTTGCCCATGATTCCACTCCGGAAACAAAACGCGCTAAAACAATAATTGGTGGCACCAAGGCATCAGGCTGGGACATGTCAGCAGCGGGTCTGGCGGCAGTATGGGCAACTGAGAATAGCCGTGAAAGTATTTTTGCAGCATTTAAACGCCGCGAAGTCTATTCAACCACGGGCCCACGCATAAGCGTACGAGTCTTTGGTGGTTGGGGGTTTGATAAAAAGTCTGTCGACGCTGAAGATTTTGCAAAAATGGGTTACCGTCAGGGAGTGCCTATGGGGGGGGATTTAGCTCGACCGTCTTCAACGGATAAAAAAGTGCAGTTATTAATTCGTGCCGTAAAAGACCCCAAGCATGCCAACCTAGACCGCATACAAGTGGTTAAAGCTTGGCTGGATGAAAAAGGAAAAAGCCAAGAAAAAGTATATAACGCCGTTTGGTCTGATAACCGGCAGTTAGATGCACAGGGCTGGTTACCTGCCGTAGGGGATACGGTTAATCGTGATACTGCTTTATACAAAAACACAATTGGCGCAGCGCAACTATCCACCCTTTGGATAGACCCTGATTTTGATATCAATCAACGGGCATTTTACTATGTACGGGTGCTGCAAATTCCAACACCACGCCATTCACTTTACGATGCAGTAGCGGCCCGAATAGATATCCCTGAAGAAGGCCCTGCGGTTATTCAAGAGCGCGCTTATTCATCCCCTATTTGGTATACCCCATAAAAATATTTCGACTCAGGCCATCATGGTAATTTAAAGCGAACCGTCTCTCTTTTAAAATTAGGGAGACGGTGCGTTTTTGCTTTTACCTGCTTGGAAAAATCCTTGTTTGCCATGTAAAAATGAAACGATAATCACAAAGAATTATTCGATCAGCTACAGACACTTATTAAACCTGCACCGCTCAGAAAAGTGTTAAAGATTCGTGATGAATTTTGATCGCTGCGTTGGATAAGCGATTGCGTTTTCGCTATCCAACGCTCTCTATGTGTAGCGTCACCTTTCCATTAGGCTGATGGCTCTCACGAATATTGGGCTAACCTAGTTTGCAATTTATCACGTTGCAATTGTGGACCAAGATAGGTATTCATGATATTTCCATAACCCAGCCCTTCCAACCATTCAGCCACCGATATTTGATCAAGCAATGACAGTTTCTCATATTGATCTACTATTCTTTGCACCATCCAGACGCTATAAGGCATACCCGCCCGCGAGAATTGTCCATGGGCCATGGGGAAACTTACCTTACCCAGGGTCCGCGCAACAGTATCGCCCTTCTTCAAATTATCCGAATCTACATGCTCATCCAGCTTAACCACTATGGCTTCTATCATAGGGTAAAATTCAGTGAAAATAGTCTCAAATATAGGGGTTAATGTTTCGGGGACTTCATCATTGGCCAGCAATGTACCTGTGCCCCCCTTACCTGAATGAACACGGTTAACCCAGGCCTGCAAATGCGGTCTAACATCAAGCAAGTCACGCTTGGGTGAAGGATCGCGATTTAAATGACCATACATAGGCCCCACTAAAGCAAAGTCGGCAATGGTGGGTTTATTACCAAATAAAAAGTCATGCTGCGCAAAGTGCATCTCTAAAATATTTAGCACTTTGTGAGTCCAAGCTTCCATCATCTCAAATTGTTCAGGGATAACACCTACGTTGGGTAAAAATCCGCGCAGCATATTCGCTATGCGATTCACAAAAGGTTTGCGTACAAAGTTAGGGGCAAAAGGCAATAGCGCCTTACCTGAATCACGTTTAAATAATTCAAAGTTTTCTGGATACGACCAGCGGTAATGCATGGCAATAGGAATCCACCATTCATCACACCAGGCTTCAATTAGCATGGATGCAATTAGCTGTTTAGGGGTGTTTGGTTTAGCTGACGGTTCTGGGTGACGCTTCTCTATCTCTTCTACAATCATAGTCGAGTCTTGCAGCCATTGCCCATCGCTGGTTTTAACCACTGGCATGACGGTGGCGCCAGTTTTTTTAGGAATACGATACAACAAATCAAATGCATTAACCTGAACATCGTTAAAGGGAATACCTTTAAAATTTAAATATCCACGGGTTTTACCGGTGAAAAAAGATAAATGCCAACCGTATAAACTGTATTCATGACTCATGTTAATACCTTCAAAAATTACTTAAGCGAACTTTAGTTATAAGATGGTAGGGAACGGGCGATTATCTTAGTGACAAACGGAGCCGAAATTCGCTTTAATACACTGGCAATACGCACCTCTCGGCCCACCACAATATTGCCTTTATTTTTCACCAGAGCCTCAAGGGTTTTATTGGCCACCATTTCAGGGGTTAAGCCACCAGAGTGAAACATAGCCTCTACACGTTTGCGTGTTTTGGGGTGTTCCATTTTTCCAAATAATTGAATCGTGTCGCTAATAGGCGTTTGAACAAAACCCGGGCAGACTGACGTCACGCCAATTTTAAGTGGCGCTAACTCAATCCTTAGGCAATCGGTTAAGGCGATCACCGCGGCTTTAGTGGCGCTGTAGGCTGACATACCAGGGAAACTAATAATGCCTGCAGCAGATGCAATATTAATTATATGTCTATCTTTTTGGTCATTTTGATGGGCTTTTTTCATATCTGGTATTAAAGCTTGCAACACCTGTACTAGGCCCCGCACATTAATATTGTGTAATCTATCCCACTCAGCCATAGGAACTTCATCTAATAAACCCGCACTGACAATACCGGCGCTATTAATAATAATATCGGCACAGCCCGCTTCTTTTTGTACTGTATATTTTAAACGTTCAACATCCGTTGGTTGGGAAACATCCACACTAATAATTTTCACATTATGCTCAGCAATATTATTGAGCTTGGCCGCTGCATCACGTAGCTTTTTCTCATTTCTGGCGACTAATAAAATACGTGCACCTTGCTCTGCTAAGCGCTGTGCTATTGAAAAACCAATGCCACTGGAACCGCCTGTAATAACAACAAATTTTCCGTCAATATCTTTTAACTTCATGGGATTACACTCCTATTATTGAGTCCAATCAAAAGATAGGACTGTGAATTTAATGACCTTATACACAGGCCCTTAGTCAATTAACAATTCAAACCAGTGAACATTAATTTAGTAACTCGCCTTGATGAATTCTGCCGTTGTCTAAACCGATGGAAACAAAGCTGCCATCTTGAGCAATACTAAATTCACCGGAATACACCTCTTCTACCCCTTCAACAAACCGTCTTTGCAAATTATCTATGGGCAGCTGAGGAACAATATGACTAAACAGTAAAAAAGGAACCTTGGCCGCTTGAGCAACTTCTGCGGCTTCCACTGGACTGGTGTGATAGTCCAAAATATCTTCGGTTATTTTGGTCACCCTAACCCTATTTAATCCGGTGGCCACAGAAGTAATCAGTTCAACTATGGGCCTTGATAGGGCTTCATGAATCAATACATCACTGCCTTTGGCAAATTTCTGCACCACAGGGCTTTTAGCGGTATCACCGCTGAATACTAGGCTGCGCCCCTGATATTCAAATTTGTAACCCACCGCAGGGTCTACTGGGCTGTGATCCACCGGAAACACCGTCACTTTTAGACCGTCTTTCTCTAACACCACCAACCCTTCTGTGCTTGGCAGTGTAAATGGGTAAGCCTTTGCTAAACCGCCGCTAGGTGGCATGACAGTGGCAGTATGATGGGCTTCTCGATAACTTCGATCAGGGCCGTAAGCCATGTTAAAACCAGTTACAATATCCTCTGTGCCCACTGGGCCATGGATAGCGATGGGGAAACCTTTACCTGAATTTGCCCAACGTTGCGTCATAAGTTCACCCATTGAGTTAATATGGTCTGAGTGAAAGTGTGTTAAAAAGACATGATCGACTAGGCCCAAGGGAATACCCATGGCGGATATCTGGCTAACGCCACTACCAGCATCTATCATCATCACTTGATCACCGGCAATCACTAAAGCACAAGAACCTGAGCGTTGAGGGTCTGGCAAAGGCGAACCCGCCCCGCAAATAACCACACTAAGGGTATCGTTAAATTGCTCCATCACCACATTGTTTAGGCGATCTGAAATGCGCTTGGTCATTATTTTATTTACAAATTGGTCCTGAAAACACATGGCAATCACTCCAGCAAGGCAGGCAAGTGCGATAAAAATTTTAGTTTTAGTCACTTTATTTTCTTCCGAATTCAAATGGCACTAACAGTGCCATTAGATATAATGTCACTAGCCATGTCAATACTTTGTACGAGAGCAAAAATGCGATTAAGCCCCACCTGTTGGCCTGCCCTGATCTCCCTTTTAAGATCTCCAAATAAAAGGGTTATGCTCGTGCTATTGGCATTACTGCAAGGTTGTGATACAAGCCAGAACGCCAATGAGTCAATCAAAAATACAGCGCCGGTACTCAATGCATTTACGGGCAGTGAAGCCTGTGGCCAATGCCACCAAGCTGAATATAATTTATGGGCAGGCAGTCACCATCAACTGGCCATGAATCAAGCCAACGAACAAACAGTTTTGGGGGATTTCAATAATGTAAAAGTCACTTATCAAAACCGTAGTGCACATTTCTTTAAATCGAATAATCAGTTTTTTGTGATTACTGATAATGCCGCAGGCCAATCGCAAACCTATGAAGTCTCCGACACGTTTGGAGTAGAACCCTTACAACAATATTTAGTTACGTTTCCCCGTGGTCGAAAACAAGTGCTGGATATTGCGTGGGACAGCCGAGATAAATCACTAGGAGGGCAAACTTGGTTTTTTATTCATTCCGATCATGGAAAAAGCATGATGAATGAGAAAGAAAAAAGTAAAGACAATAAGACGAAATCAAATCCGTTAGATCACATTAGAGCATCACAAACCACCAGTGACCCTCTGCATTGGACTAGCAGTTTTTATAATTGGAACAGTCGCTGCGCGTCCTGCCATACCACAGGATTTAAAAAGAACTACAACGCCTTAAACGATAGCTACAGTAGCGAATTTAGCGAAGATAAGGTGGGCTGCGAATCCTGCCATGGCAAAGGCCAGCAACATATAAAATGGGCCAAGGGGGACACGGAAATAAATACCCCCCATGGCGGGTTTGGTTATTCTATAAAAGATAACGGTGTGTGGGATGTCGTAAATGATATATCGCAGCATTCTCATGAAAATGCTGAGATCAGCGATTTATCAGAAACGACTATTCAAGGGCAATTTAGTGCTAACAACCCCAAAAAACAAATCACATTAAATCGTGCCGCTGCGACCAAAATACGCACAGGATTAAGTGCCAATTCGCAAATTCAAGCCTGTGCTGGCTGCCACTCCCGTCGCTTACAGTTAAGTGAGCATCAAGTGGGAAAAGCATTTACCGACAATTACATGCCCATGTTAATCGAGCAGCCCCTTTACCATAATGATGGCCAAATTAAAGACGAAGTGTTTGTGTGGGGCTCATTTACTCAAAGTAAAATGTTTCAAGCGGGAGTGGTGTGCAGCAATTGCCACGATGCCCACTCGTTAGAAATAAAAATACAAGGCAATGGCTTATGCACCCAATGTCATAGCCCTTCTGTATATGATAATACAGAACACCACCAACACTTATCGTCGTCCAGCGGTGCGCAATGTGTTAATTGCCACATGCCAGATACCACTTATATGAATGTGGATAAGCGCCGCGACCACAGTTTTAAAATTCCACGCCCCAGTGTCAGCGAAAAAACAGCTAGCCCAGACGCTTGCACTGCCTGCCATATGGATAAAACCCAACAATGGGCCACGACAAATATGACTAGGCTATTTGGTCATGATCTTAAGCCCCATCTTTATGCCGATATTTTTTCGAATTCTCAAGCGCCCATTCATAAACAAACCAATCAACTCATACACATTTCCAACAACCCTGTACTGCCTGATATTATTCGCGCCTCAGCGCTCACCCACATAGGGGCCAGCCATTCTCAAAATAGCGTACAAGCTTTAAAAGCTGCCTTAAAAAGTGACGCCCCTATCATCCGCCTTGGGGCGGTGCGCAGCTTAAACACTCTGCCGATAAATTTACGTTTCGATTTATTACAGGCTAATTTAGATGAAACATCTCTATCTGTGCGTTTAGAAATGGCGAGACAGCTGGCAACGTTAGATGTATCCGTTCATAACAAAAGCCTTGAAATTGACACTGTTAAAAAAATAAATCAGCTCTTTAACGAGCTCATATCCACGGCGAGTTATGATGCGGATACGCCTGAAAATCAAGTGATACTTGCGAATTTTTACACCGCCCGTAATCAAGTTCAAAAAGCCATTACGCATTATAAGGCAGCGCTTTCATTGGAGCCTTATTTTGAAAACGCATTATTGAACCTTGCCGACTTATATCGAGCAATAGGCAAAGACAGTGATGCGCTGCCTTTATTACAAGAAGCCACCACTCAGCATAAAAATTCACCCTATGCTTATTATGCGCTAGGTCTTTTGTATATTCGCCAGAATAATCTAAGCGATGCTATCGATCATTTTCAACGGGCCATTCATTTAGATAAAGACAATATTAATTACACTTACACCTATGTTTTAACCTTAATTAAGGCCGACCAAAAAGGCATGGCAAAAAATACAGTTTTAAATTGGCAAAAGAAACATGGTAATAAAGATATGATAGAAAAACTTAACGATCTTTTATAAACGACCAATTAAGTCACTCCATAAAATTAAGTGAGGCTAACAAATTGATTTTTTTGAAAACACGCCTCACTTAAATACTGTCATTTAATTTTTAGGCTGACTCATTATATTCTGCATGGCATTCATAGACACACTGTACCCACCCAAAGACCACGCACCATCCACAGGTAAAATGACACCACTTATGTAGCTGGCAAATTGTGAACTTAAAAACATACAGCAATTTCCAATATCTTCATGGGTGCCATTACGCCCCAACGGTACGTTGTCTATAATGGCATCTTGCAGAGCCTTGGTGGGCGCTAATCGGTTCATGCCTTCAGTTGCTTCAATGGGGCCTGGCACCACTGAGTTTACACGCACCCCTTCACAGCCCCACTCTCTTGCTAAGTTTTTCGTTAACATGTCCACCCCCGCTTTGGCCGAGCACACATGAGATTGAAAATCCGCGGCAATATAAGACTGAGGCGCTGATATATTAATCACGCTGGCACCGGGTTTTTTAAGGTGGGGATAAGCCGCCTTCATGACGTGAAAAGTGCCCAGTAGGTCGATATTAATCACAGAGGCAAACGCATTGGCAGACATATCCATGGCCTTTGCAGGAAAGTTTCCAGCGGCCCCTGATACCAGCACATCAAATTCACCAAAACGATCTTTAAAACTATCCATGGCGTTGACTAATTCTTCAAAATGGCGCACATCTGCACTGGCACCCATGGCATTGGCGCCCAGTGCTTTTAGCTCTTTTACAGCTGCATCTACTTTTTCTTGGGAGCGACTCACCACAGCAACATTAGCCCCAGCTTTAGCAAAGCAACGTGCGATACCCAAATTAATACCACTGGTGCCACCCACGACTACCACGGTTTTATTTTCAAATGTAAACATTGTGAATTCCTAATTAAATATAATTATTTCCTCTTAATACCAGCATGCCCAATCACCACCATATGTAAATGTGAGTTTGGGCATTTTGTAAAAACAGGAAGATATTCAAAAGCATCATCACATGTGTCAGTCAGCTTCGTTAGGGGCAGTTGTGTTAGGAATATGGCTATTTATGCCATTTAAGAGAGGCGGCTTTAACGCTAATTTAAGTAGAACGACTGTTATCAATAGGAAGCGCAGGCTTTAGTAAACTGTAAAACCTGCGCTTATTTTTAGAGGCTGTGTCATCAGGCTTTTTTATAATGGGACTTTTTTATAATTGGACTTAGTTAGTTCGTAATCGCTAATAAGTGTATCCATTGCCAAGGATTCAAAAGGACGTAAGCCACTTAATAGCAAATGCTTTTCACCGCTGCCCACTACTTCTCCATTGCTCATGACGTTAAAGTGAATTCGCACATCGCCACGTTTGCCATCAACGGCAATTTCTTGCTTGGCCAGTTCAAGAGTCGGGCTGGTGAATTCAAATTTTTTCAAACTAATCACCATGCTCTGGTACATCACCATGGGACGGGCCGGGTTTATCATGACATTTTCACTTTGCATAAGAGGCACAAGTAAATGAGGAAACGTTTCCCCTGAAAAGCGCACGTATTCTTTGCATATATCTGCAATAAGACTTTGCTCAGTTAATACTGGACCACTGACTTCAACTTCCGTACACGCCTTGCCGGCACTTTCAATTATTATTGTATTGTCATCGGTTTTTTCAATGGAAAAGTCCGTATCTGCTGACACCATGCCCGAGAACGCAAACTTCATTCTTTCACTAATGCCATTTTTTTGAGCTATTAAGGAAAACAATAAATCACCAGGCACCACAAAGCGCTTAGCATCAATGTCATGCAAGGGGTTAAAATCATTTGCCCATTGCTTGGCAAAGTCACTGCCCTGCTGACGGCTAACCTGAAGGAGACCATCTGATTCATTGATAAAGGAAGCCAGAAACATAGTAACGCCACTGTGGTTGAAATAAACAGCTGGGCATATTAGCAGGAATTGAACAATCTACCAATTTGGCGGTAAGTAATTGGGCGTGGCTTTCCATGCCTTTCGAAAGAACGATATTTTACAAGCTGCTAGCTGACAAGATATTGAAAATGTGCATGGATTTGTAAGAGGGAGGAGAATGAATTTTTAGTGATTAAAGCTGGATTCAATTAATTGAAATTAGCAAGGTATTAGAACCTTAGAAATTGCTTCTCGGTAACTGCTCCTGGGTTACTCTACTTGCCACATCCATGTTGTAATACATTTCTAATGATTCAAGCTGGATTCAAGTAATTGGAATTAGCAAGGAATTAGAACCTTAGAAATTGCTTATATGGACCCGTCCTATTGTTGCAAGTTATATCGACATTTTAGATTGA
>OJBM01000050.1_pt1 | contig 69998 bp, 67 predicted proteins | sample 1591061 | NCBI WGS metagenome assembly OJBM01 (sample SAMN05416872, study PRJEB24817) | seawater metagenome | isolation source: Sea water | place: Canada:Atlantic | collected 2013-11
CGAGATCATGCCTAGTCTCGTGGGCTCGGAGATGTGTATAAGAGACAGGTCATAGGTATCGGTAGTGATTTTATCAACCAGCAATGGCTTGGTAGCTTCATCGTTAGTAAACACACACGCCGTGAGGCATAAACAACACAATAAAACAGATAAAGACTTCAACATGACTTTCCCTAGCAAATACGATAACCGCTATAAAAATATAACGAATCGCCGTTAAAGTCTTTAATTTATTAGCTTTTATTTATCTATATAACATTCGCCAACCCAATCCCACACCAGTTTTTGATGTTGTCTAATCGGCTCTTCGCCGTGTAGTGCTGACGGGCCAATTTCAAATTGTGGACTTTGCATGGTTAGCTGTAATTGTTCGCATACGTAAATATCTTCTTGCATGAAGTCGGCCGATCCTAGCGGATGGCTTGAATCTTCATTGCTATTCTTAGCCTTTACTTTCTTACTCCAAAAGCCAGCACTAATGGTGCTTTGTTTGATAAATTCGTAACTCGATTTATTGGCTACCTTGGTGCGTATGATCACACGTGTTTTATCAACGGCTAACGGAACAATTTGGAACACTGACCAAGTCGATTCTGACTCTGCCAGACCTATACCTGGGAATAACATTGGTACCCAGCTTCCTTGGTTCTCATCACTTGCTTCATACACTAATGGCATTGGCGAGTTCTTTGCTAAATTGCGTTGATACTCATCAGACAGTGGCTCCCAAAATCTAAAGTGAGGGCCTTCGAAACCAAATTCCGCCTTTTTGTGGTTATACATATTGAGCGTGCCTGAATGCAGCTGTGCAAGGTGATAGTGGTCAATGTAGTTTTCCACCACAATTTTCCAATTGGCGTTAATTTCTTCAACAACAATCTCTCCTTTCGCTTCAACAAGAGACTCGACATCGTGAGGGCCAAGATGGGGGGAGATCGGCGCGAACCATTGCGCTAATGCAACGGCATTAATGTCTGGATGCACCCAAATCATGCCACGCCATATTCCAACATTGGCAGGCGTGAGGTTATAACAAGCTTTATCGAGCCCAGCGAATTCTTGCTTTTGCTTTGGTAGCGATTTTAGCTCACCTTGCGAATTGTAGGTCCAATCATGATAAGGACACACCAATTTACCTCGCGTATTACCTTTGCCATTAACGAGTTGCGTGCCACGATGGCGACAACGGTTGTGAAAAGCAAGTAATTGGCTGTCTGCGCCGAGAATAACAACGATATTATTTAACCCAGCTTGAACGGTGAGAAAGTCTCCTTCTGCCTTCAACTCTTCAATAAAACCGGCAAAAGCCCACGTTTGTGAAAAGATATGACGTTGTTCTAGCGCAAAGAACTGGGGATCTGTGTAAGCCGCAACGGGCAGCGAATCGTTTTTAGTCATGTTGAATTCCTCACCATAAATTGTCACTCTGACAAATTATAGACTATACTGAGCCTAGTAATATTGTCAACATGACAAATAATAGGATTTTGATATAGTGTAATCGTTAAATATTGAGGGGTTATTTTATGGCACGGCCTAGTATGGCAGGACAACGCCGCGAAGAGATTTTAGATGCATTGGAACAATGTATTTTAAAGAGCGGTATTCAAGCAGCATCATTAGAAAATATTGCAGAAACAGCGGGTATGAAACGCACTATATTGCGTCATTACATCGGCAACAGAGACGATATTATTGTGGCGTTGAGTGAACGTTGGTCAGCAAAATATTCTCAGCAATGGCTTGATATTCTCTCGTGGTTACCGAAAACGAATCGCGTTGAAGCCCTGATAGATTCGCTGTTTTCCTCACGTTCGCAAGAGATGATTAACAGCACTATTATTGGTGAAGCGATTTTCTCAGAAGCCAAACGCTTAGATCCCATCAAAGCCCACCAACAGCAGACGATGCAAGAGTTTGTTGATCACTTTATTAATGAATGTCGCCAACAACACCCAGCTACTGATCAATCGCGTATTGAGCTTGTTGCCTATGGTGTCTACTCAAATTATTTAATGAATGAATCTATCTTGCCATTAGGTTTGTATGACGAAATGTATAAGCTTAAACAGGTTTCGATGTTACTTTGCTCACAGTTGTCTAACAAATAATCAAATCCAGTTTATTTTCTCTTTGACAATTTAATTTTAAAAAACTATATTGCCATTCATTGTTTATCAATGAGTGTTATCTATGTTCATCTTTAAATCACTACGTACTACATTAATCATCCTTATTGGCATATACGCATCAGGAGCAATGGCTGGTTCAGCAACTAAAATAACGCTGTCAGGCGTTGATAAACGCAGTGCTATTACTCAAGTTCCTGAGTTATGGCTCGATTTTGAAAAAGCAAATTATCTTCACTCCACACTAAAATCAAGCCCACAAAAGGTGTATGTTGTGTATGACGCCTTTGCTAAAGATTATCTACAAGCCGATGTGTTAATCGGTTATGACGTCCGTGATTTAAAACGATATAAACACAGTGAAGCTATTAATGTAGATAAATTTACTCAGGTGCTTGCTAAAGGAATTTATTCAAGCAAGCAATTGACCGATGCGTGGCAGGCCTTTGATTATCGAAAACAAGTTAAAGCCGTATTAGAGATTCACACGCTAGCGAGTCTAGGTAATAAAGAGCAAGTTGCTCTCTATGTACAATATCAATAGGAGAAAATTATGCGTTCATTTTGGCCATTTATCGGCATTTTATTATTAATTTGGGTCGCCTATGATTTGTATGCTGGCTATACCATTCTTTGGGATGTTGTGTATAAAGAGGTTGAGCCAACCAAATATTGGGCAGTACTAGGCGGTTGGACATTATTAGCATTAAGTTGTTTCTTTTCTTGGGGCGGTGAAGAAGAGTAAACCTCAGTGACTAAGCAGGTGATTAATTTAGTCACCTGCACAGAAATTTTTACCATGTGAATACAAGCTTTCCTACAATATTTTTCTGCGGTACAAATCCCCAATATCTACTGTCTAAACTATCATCTCGATTGTCACCCATCACGAAAAATTGGTTGTCAGGGACAATCCATTCTCCGGGCATTAAATCATCTTGCCTAACAAAATGAGAGTCCATCGATGATGCGCCCATTTTTCGTTGCACCAAATACGACTTATCACCAATAGATTCTTTGATATATAACGTTATTAATTCAGTGCTGTAAGTTATAGAATTAACTACACTTTTGCATGGTTGGTTATCGATACAATCACTAAACACTCGCAGCACATTGTCTTGATAGACGACTTTATCACCAGGCAACCCAATAACTCGTTTTACATAATCAATGCTCAAATCAGCAGGATATTGGAAAACAATAACATCTCCTCGTTCTGGTGACTTTGTCGGAATAGCCGACAAAATGGGCGCGCCAAACAAACGGTAATTTCCATACCCCAGTTTTTCGATAACAATATGATTACCAACATTAAGTGTTGGTTTCATAGAGCTTGCAGGAATGCTAAAGGGTTCGTAAAAGAATGTACGCACGGCAAGAATGGGCAGGAAAGTCAGCAGAATTGCTAACGTTGTGCGCCCGCCATGAGCAAACCATGTACGTGGCTGCTCAGTATTATATGTGCGGGCAATCAGTAAAGCATGAACTAGACAGGCCAGAAAAAACGTAATTCGAATTAAACCAATAAGCCAATCTGGCAGCCATTCTGGCGAGAAAACATTCATTTCCAATGCCATCAGTAGCAATAGAATAACGGTGTAACACCAAAACGTTTTTATACGGTTAACATACAAAAATACGAATTGCTGAAACACAAAGGCAAAGATAAATACCAACCAACCGTTAGGGCGCCACGTTCTATCCATCAACAACATTCCTTGTTTTAATTACTATTATTGCTTGCGAAAACTCTTATTCCACGAATATAAACCGATAACTGCGAGCACTAAGAACACGCAATAAAGTATCGTCGTTGGGTAAAGCGCTTTTTGGAAATATACGCCAATAGCGACAATATCAATGACTATCCATAACACCCAGTTAAATATCTGACGTCTGGTCATTAGCCACATTGCCAGTAAACTTGTTACAGAGGTAAATGCGTCAGCATAGGCAAAGCTCGCATCGGTATTGTTATCCATGAAATAGCCAAGGCTCACAGTGCCAAATGCACTGATAGCTAGCCAAAGGCTCATCAGTTTGACCGAACCCTTTTCAATAATGGGTATAGCTTGTGGGTCTTGATGATGTTTCCAATTCCACCAGCCATAAATTTGCAGCCCCATAAAGACAACATGTAACGCGGTATCAGAATAGAGCTTTGCTTGATAGAACACCCATACGAACAGGGTCACTTGAACAAAACCGAAAGCGAAATTCCAAATATTACGACGAATAAGCAGCAACACACAGATAAATCCTGAGATTGATGCCACCATTTCAATAACGCTAGCGCCTAAAAAGCCTGCGATAAACTGCTCGATTGTCATAAGAGTGTCGAAGATAGGTTGAATATTGGTGGGAAAATATACGGCAATTGATGGGCTTAAGAAAGAGAATGGACTATCGAAATAGCCCATATAACGAGATCAGGATCACACTTATGCAGCTTCGGTTTGGCTCGCGTCAGCTTGTGGAGTGCGAATGAGGTAATCAAATGCACCTAGTGCTGCTGTCGCGCCGCTTCCCATAGCGATAATGATTTGCTTATATGGCGTATTAGTTACATCGCCTGCCGCATAAACACCCGCCATGCTCGTTTCGCCATTATTATTCACAATGATTTCACCGCGTGTTGTTAGCTCAACATTGCTGTCTTTTAAAAACTGGGTGTTAGGCACTAAGCCTATTTGCACGAAGATACCGGCTAACGCTAGGTTATGACTTTCACCTGTCGCACGGTCTGTGTAGTTAAGGCCATTTACTTTATTGCCATCGCCAACCACGTCTGTCGTTTGTGCGTTCATAATAATATCGATGTTACCCATTGAACGGGCTTTCTCTTGTAACACGGCATCTGCACGTAGCGTCGTATCAAATTCCAATACTGTCACGTGAGACACAATGCCCGCTAAGTCAATCGCCGCTTCAATACCTGAGTTACCACCACCGATAACCGCAACTGATTTGCCTTTAAACAAAGGACCATCACAATGCGGACAGTATGCCACGCCTTTACCGCGATATTCTTGCTCGCCTGGCACGTTCATTTCACGCCATCTCGCGCCTGTCGCTAAAACCGCTGAACGAGTTTTCAAGGTTGCGCCATTTTCAAGTTCAACGGTGATCAAGCTACCCACCACGTCACTTTCAATAATGTTTTTAACGCGCTGACCATTCATGATGTCAACGTCGTAATCACGAACGTGTGATTCTAAGTTGGCCACTAATTTAGGGCCTGTTGTTTCATTCACTGAGATAAAGTTTTCAATCGCCATAGTGTCTTGTACTTGCCCACCGAAGCGATCAGCAACCACACCGGTGCGGATACCTTTACGTGCGCTGTAAATAGCCGATGATGCGCCCGCGGGGCCGCCACCAATCACAAGAACATCAAAATCTTCCTTGCTATCAAGTGCTTTAGCTTCACGGGCTCCTGCATTAACATCAACTTTCTTGAGTATTTCAGCCACTGAGATCCGGCCTTGTGCGAAGGCTTCACCATTAAGATAAACCGCTGGAACTGATAAGATATTTTTACTTTGTACTTCTTGACCAAACTCAGAGCCATCGATCATCACATTGGTGATATTCGGATTAATGGCCGCCATCATGTTTAATGCTTGCACAACGTCAGGACAGTTCTGACAGCTTAGTGAAACATAAGTCTCAAAGGTAAACTCACCTTCAAGCTGACGCACTTGCTCAATGATTGCTTCGTCAAGTTTAATTGGGTGTCCACCGCTGTGTAATAACGCCAAGATGAGTGATGTAAACTCATGGCCCATTGGCACACCAGCAAAACGAATTTGGGTATTTTTTTCTACCGATTTCACTAACATCGACGGTGCACGCTCATTAGCGTCATCTAATTCGACGATTGAAATTAACGGTGACATTGTTGCAATTTCTTGCACTAATTCATTGAGTTCTTTTGATTTTACGCCTTGATCTAAGAAAACCGCCAATTCAACAGGTGATTTTAAATTGGCTAAATAAGTGGCTAATTGTGTTTTTAATTGCGTATCTAACATGTTGAATATTCCGACGACTTTTAAAATTTGAGAGAGAGCCACCTTGTCGCTGCGCGTTGTTCAAGGCACAACGACAAGATGAAGATATAAATCTAATTTCTAGCTAAAGCTAAGACTTAGATTTTACCGACTAGGTCTAAAGATGGTGCTAGTGTTTCACCACCTGGCTGCCATGATGCTGGACATACTTCGCCGTCGTGATCTGCAACGTATTGAGCTGCTTGAACCTTACGAACTAGTTCTTTTGCGCTACGACCAATACCTAAGTCATGAATTTCAGCAACTTTGATTTCGCCTTCAGGGTTAACAACGAATGTGCCGCGTAGTGCTAAACCGTCTTCTTCAATCATTACACCGAAGTTGCGAGTGATAGCGCCAGTTGGATCACCAATCATTGGGTAGTTGATTTTACCGATAGTGTCAGAGCTGTCGTGCCATGCTTTGTGAGTGAAGTGTGTGTCAGTTGATACTGAGTAAACTTCAACGCCCATTTCTTGTAATTGTGCGTAGTGGTCAGCCATGTCGCCTAATTCAGTTGGACATACAAAGGTGAAATCAGCTGGGTAGAAGAAAAAGATTGACCATTTACCTGCAACATCTGCTTCAGTTACTTCAACGAAATCACCGTTGCTGTACGCAGTCGCTTTAAATGGCTTTAATTGTGAGTTGATAATTGATTGAGTCATGGTGTGCTCCAATGGTTTAAGTTGTGTTTCTGTTTAAGTTGGAACCATTGTAGGGAATGACATTAAATTGGTAAAATCGATATTAATTATCATATCGATAGGTTTTAGCAATAAAAAAGCGGCTAATGATAAGTTAGCCGCTGAAATACTACAAATAAATTATCTAATACCTATGAGAGAAGTTAGGTATTAACTGTGTATATTAAAACTCGTAGCTAATACCCACCGACATATAACGTGGTGACTGGAAGCTTGTAGGATTGCGATAATTCGGAGAATCAACGCCTTCTTCTTGCTCTGCAACATCGTTATACGTTAATGGTGTATCACCATCAAACACGTTATAAACTTTGGCGTAAGCACTTAATGAGCCATATGACACATCAAATTTGTAGCTTAGGCTCAAGTCTAAGTTATAAATCCAATCGCTATGGCCATGTGAGCCACGCGCCGAAGGCTGACTGTTATAGTAAAAATCAGTACCACGAATATCACTACAATCTGTAATTTTAGGCTCTACAGCACACGAACCAACGCCCTGTGGGTGATATCCTAATTTGTTGATCGGACGACCCGACTGCGCACTTGCATTAAAGCCAAGCGTTAAATCATCGATAATTTTGTAGGTACCGTATAACTTAAATCGATGAGGAATATCATTCGATGTGCGTCCATATGAGTTATCCGTTAACTCTGGTGCGTCAAATGAACCAGACCAACCTGGATCCGCTTGAGAATGAACGCCACTAACTAATCCCTCAGTATTACCTTCTGAACGTGACCACGTATAAGATGCCGCAATATTAAGATCTTCAGTTACCTGACCAGTTGTCGTTAGCTCAATCGATTTATACTTACGTTCAGCTTGTGGTAAACCTAGGTATTCAGCACTCCACTCTACATACTCATCACTCGCAACAGTGCCGTCTTCGTTAATATCGTAAGCAAGTTTAATATCATTACCCGGGTTCACAACGAGCGCCAACCAACCAACGTTCGTATTTAGTCCAAGTCGCTGAAGTTTTTCGAGCTCAGCTGGATTCTCTTTACCCCATTTCTGAGTAAGCGCATAAACAAGGTTGGTATCTTCAATTGATGAAATTAGTTTTTGGTACGTAAATTTAGCACCGACAACCCAGTCTTCATTGACTTCATGAGAAAATCCAAATGCAATTTCATCGCTATACATTGGCTCTAAATCTTTATCAACATAAGTTGAAATAGGCTGTGCTAATTCGCCGTCACTTGAAGTATCTGTGTAAAAAGCGTTGAAAGTACCAGGTTGATTAACATCGTTCAATTGCGCCGCATCATCATATAACGCATAAGCCGTACTATTTGTTTCAGGTAGCACCATACGCGCACTAGTATTAGGCGAAATAGGCATGAAATATCGGCCATAGTTAGCAAATAGTTTGGTTGAGCCATCGTCAAATAAATCGTACGTCACGCCCAAGCGTGGTGCGATTTGATTACTCATCTCAACGTATTTTTCACCAGTGCCTGTGAAAGAATCGAATTCACTATTTCGCAAACCAAGGTTTAACGTCAATTGGTCGGTAACAGACCAGCTATCTTCGATATAGAAAGAAGTATAGTTACTTTCAGTTGAGCCTTTCTTGGTGTAAGTTCGGCCTGCAATATATTCTGCACCTTGTGGTAACGTCACCGGAGCGTAAGTGGTACCTAAACGCTCTGACTGCTTTAACAACTGTTCATTAAACCAATCTTCTGTACCACTGCCAGCAGAGTAAAGGTAATATTTTACACCGTCGCCAGAGTAAGACGTGTCATCATAGGTCGTTACTTTTTCTGTGCTGTAGCCGAATCGAATAGTATGGTCATTGTATTCATAATCAAAATCAAAACGAAATTGCTTACGTTCGTTTTCTTGGATGGCACTCGCGTATTGATCTGTCCATGTACCAATGCGATACCAAGTCCCTGTGCGGTTATCCCATGCGGGGCTGATGTGGGCAGATGGGTTAATTGATTTAGAATCTTGCTTTGTTACACCGTAAACCGCTGAAACACTTAAATCATCAGTAATAACACCACTGTAATTCACAGAAAATAATGAACCACCACTTTCAGATTGTGAAGGGTCGCCATATTCACCAGTTCTTTTTCCTGAGCCATCGGCAAATTCGTAATCAGCATTGCGCGTACCAAATTCCCACTCATTATTTAGCGCCGTAACCCCAAGGTTATGATTGTCATTAATCACCCAGTCGACTTTGGCGAACCAATAATCTGCATCGGAATTTTTTTCACTGATGCTATTGGCGCCTGCCCATTTACTTTTTGATGTTTGCGGGTTTAATAACGCATAGAAAAATAACGTGTCTTCAATTAACGCGCCGCTAGCCCACACATTAACTTTACGATTACTGTAATAATCTTCTGTATTATTAATATCTAAAACACTAGGATAACTGCCATCATCATTAGGATGACCAGTGTCAAATCGGTAAGTCGTTGGCGCATTACTGTTAAATACATGGCCTAAATCAGAGTTAACACTCACCCCAAATTTAAATTCATTACTACCCGACTTTGAAACATAATCGGTTACACCGCCAATGAAGTTGCCATATTCAGCGCCAACACCGCCAGATATAACTGAAGAGCCGCCGATTGCTGCCCAAGGAATACTAATATTCCCTAATCCTTTACGAATATCAGTAATGTTTAAACCGTTAAGGAATACACCATTTTCAGCAACCGATGAGCCATTAAAAGAAACGCCACGTCCGTAATCACCACTGCCATCTGCCGCTAACGCGGTCGCTGGTGATAATAAAGCAATTGAAGAAGTATCTTGCGCTATTGGCAGAAGTGAAAGCTCTTCAGCATCAAAAGAAACTGCCGATGTTGAGCTAGCCATATCAATTCGTTGGATCATTTGCCCAGTGACAGAAATTGTCTCAACACCCACTTGTGACATGTTGATATCAAAGTTTGCTTTATTACCAGCTGAAACCGTTAATTGCGATTGCTTAATGGTTTGATAACCATTCTTAACAAATTCAATAGTGTACTGACCGACAGGTAACGCTTTTAAATTGAATTTACCATCCGCATTAGTTTGTGTCGTTCGTGAAAAGCCCTTGCCATTATGCTTAATGACAACTGTTACATTCTCTAAATTATTGCCACCAGACAATGCTACTTGTCCTGCAACACTGCCGTTATTCTTATCAGCCGCAAATGCACTACTAACTGTCATAGCGCTTGCTAAAGCCGAAGCAATGAGCGTGACTTTAAACGTTCGATTTTTCACAATTTTATTCCTTTTTTTATTAGTACTGTTTAATAATCGAGCAGGATGTTATGACTATTTTTCAAACATGTAAACACATTGTATACAATATAATTTATATTTAATACAAAAGTACTAAATGTAAACGGAACTCTATCGAAATAACGAATAGATGAATAAGTGTTTAAATTTAATTAATCGATTAGATTTGCGATAGGAACAAATAAAGAAAATGGCTTCTAAAACCGTTGCTAATAAAAATAAATTTAAATAATTGATTTTACGCTATTTAGTATGCGCTTATTTACACTGACAGTAGTTTGCAGGAATGTTGGATAGTGTGATTTCGAATATGTCGTTAATAGACTCTTGAATGCAAAGCTCACCTACTTCCTTGCTCTGTCGCGTTATCACATTGGTATAATTTTCAGCGAGATTCATTAGCTGTTGTCTCATTTCAATAAACTCAGCCGGCCAAGTGTCTTGTGATTTAATATTTTCTAATGTGCGAAATTCATAATAGAGGGTTCTACGTTTTTCATGTTGTTGCATTAGGCCTGAACGATGAACAACCATCGGGTTATGAACAACAATATCACCTGCTTGCACATCAAATTCAGTGAGTTGACCTAATGGTTTGCCTCCATGAATAAGACCGCAAATATCTTGCTTTTCATTATGAGTACCAGGAATAAATTGCACGTTACCATCACCAACTTGACTGTCGTCCAGATAAATACCAATGGTAATGATTGAATGAGTACTGCTGCTTTCAATAAAATCTTGATGCCATGGAATTTCTGCCTGACTAAGTGCTTGCTTAAATATCATCATTTCAGCAGTTGGCAATGCGTCTTCACTGCATAATACTGATTTTATATGGTTTAACTGATCGCTCGTTAACAGCGCCAGTAGCGACAATGGTGCGTGTCGATGAATATGCTTAATTCGATGTAATACTGGCGTGAAAAGCTCTAGAGATATATTGGAATCATCAAATAATGGCTTGTTTTGTCGTGACAGCGCCTGTTTTTCTAATGAATCAGCGATATCTCGCAGCAGGGCCAATTGCTGCTTATCCATTACATTCTTGAGATGTAAAACACCATTGTTGTGAAACTGCTTTATCTGCTCTTTAGTAATCATTGTTTTATCAAAGTGATTGAATTTGCTTTGATTATTATTCACCATTAGTCATCACTTTAAAACATTAGAATAAAAACATGGAAAAAAAAGGTTCACTAGATGTAGTAGGGATTGGGTTAAGGGCTGGTGGAGATGTATGTGTTTCAGCCAAAGCTTACATAGAACAAGCTGACACCGTTTTAATCGTTGTTCCGGATTCATTTTCTAAAAACTGGCTCGCTACCCTTAATTCAAATGTTCAAGACTTAACAAATCTGTATCAACAAGGGAAGTCGCGAGCAAAAACATATCATGAAATGACTCAAAAGATCGTTGATGAAGTAAAAAGTGGACAAAAAGTTTGTGCCGTATTTTATGGTCATCCCGGTGTCTTTGTTAATGCCAGCCATCAAGCAATTAAAAGCCTTAAGAGTGAAGGGTTTCGAGCCCAAATGTTACCAGGGATTTCAGCAGAAGATTGGCTATTTTCAGATTTGAATATAGATCCAGGCACACATGGTTGTATGAGCATTGAAGCGACTCAATTCTTGCTATATGAACGCCCTCATGACATCTATGCCTATACGATTTTATGGCAAATTGGACTCATTGGCGATCATACTCTAGCCCTATCGAAAACAAACCAATATCACCAAGGGTTAACATTACTCAAGTCAAAGTTGTTACGTGACTTTCCACTAGATCATGAATTAATAATTTACGAAGCATCAACACTATCAATTATTTCACCGCGCATTGAACGGCTTTCTTTGAATGAGCTAACTGACGTAAAACTCACTGCCGCGTCGACACTCGTTATTCCACCAATATCAGATGCACCATTCAATCTAGAGATTTTGGCAGCATTAAATTTATCAAAAGATGATATAAAAGAACCATTAAAGATTGACGAGTAATAATTTTACATTAATATCGAGCATGCTTTACACATCTAAACAATAATTATTTTGATAGGAAATCAACATGTCAGATAAACTCGTCGAATACATTTTAGAAATTAACGCTAATCCAGAGTTATTAGAAAAACATATGGATAATCCAGCTGAAAGTGCTAGTGATTACGGCTTACCCGCTGAAGACGTTGAGTTAATTGCTAATGATGATAAAGAAGCCATCAAAAAGCGCCTAGAGTCGCAAAATTATGATGTAAAAGGGATGATGCTTGCTTTACACTCGTAATTTTTAAATAAAACGAAAAACCTAGGTATCTCTTATGCACCAAATAGTTAAGAAAGTAGCTGTATTTTTAACACTTTTTTGGTGCATTCAGGCAAATGCCTTCTTTGCTTCAACCATAGATAGTCGTCTTGATGAATTAGATAAATTATCGTGGACCAATATTCCAAAAGCTCTCGAATTAGCTGAAGCGCTTAAAAACGAACTCAAAACCTCTCCTAACGATTATGCCCTAGCCAGACTATATAACTTAATTGGTTACACATCGTTACTCAATAGAGATTACAAAAACGCTTATAATCACATTAGCTTAGCCAAAGGTTATGCTGATAAATCTGGCAGCCTCAGAGAGCAAGCAGAGTCCAAGCGGTTATTGGCATCACTTTATGTCATGACAAATATGCTTCATGAAAGCTTGCCAATATTCCTTGAAGCGTTGGCACTGCATAAAGAAATAGAATCAGATAAAGTATTTGAAACGCTACAAGGGATAAGCCTCTATTATCGTTCTATCGGAGATTTTGATAAATATTTAGAATACGGAAATCGACTCTTAAATCACCCTAGCGCTCAATCAGAAAATCAATTACGTGGCTTAGCTGAATACACCGTCGGCGAAGCGTTATTAAAATTGGGCAAATATGAACAAGCAAGAGTCCATATTAATCACACGATTCGAATACTTGAAAAAGTGTCATCGACGTGGGTGAGTGAGGGCTATGTCACGCTCGCGGAAATAGAGTTTGCGACTAACAATTTACCAAAAGCACTTGAGACAGTTAAACAAAGTAAAAAAATAGCCGAACAAGACAAGTATTATCTAGCGAGTTTGCAAGCTGAATTGCTAACTGCTGATATTTTACAAGCGCTTGATCGCCAAGAGGAAGCAATAACGTCATTAGAAGCCGCTATCGAACAGGCGGTTTATCACTCAGATAAAGCAACAGAGCAAAAAGCTAACCTCGCATTAGCCCAACTTTATGAAAATAGCGACCACCCCCAATTGGCACTGAATTTTTATAAAGAATATAAAAAGAATACAGATGACTTAGCTGAAAAAGCCCAAGAAACACAGTCGTCTTTTTACAATGCACAGTTGAACCTTGAGCACAAAGAACAACAAATCACTCAACTTGAAGCAACTCAAGCTCTGCAACAACTCGAACTGTCACAAAAAGAAAAAACAGAACAACTACGTGATTCAATTCTCGCTTTACTAGTCATTATTTTAGTGTCATTAGCCTATTATGTCGTTCATACTAAACGCACTAAAAACCGCATGAAAGCGTTGGCACAAGAAGCCAATTTGGCGAACAAAGCTAAAAGTAATTTCTTGGCCAAAATGAGCCATGAAATCCGCACGCCAATGAATGCCATTATAGGCCTTAGTCAATTAGCGTTAAATGCAAAGCTTAGCCCTAAGCAACGTGAAAATATTTCGATGGTGCATGCGTCTTCTCAGTCATTACTCACCTTATTAAACGACATTCTAGATTTTTCAAAAATTGAAGCTAAAAAACTCGAACTAGAGCATGCTGATTTTTTAGTAAACAATTCAATTCAACGGCTTCTCAATGTTTGTAGTTTTAGTGCCGATGAGAAACAGCTCAAGCTTAATGTTCGTATTGAAAATGATGTTCCTACGTCGTTAACTGGCGACGCGCTTCGTCTTGAACAAATACTCATTAATCTCGTTAATAATGCGATTAAGTTCACCGAGCAAGGTGATATCAATATTGTCGTGTCACTCGTTAAACAACACGATAATATCAATACATTGAAGTTTTCGGTAACAGATGAAGGTATTGGCATTGGCGAAGAGCAGCTACAACGTCTGTTCAAAGCGTTTTCACAAGCTGATGTATCCGTCACCAGACGTTATGGTGGCAGTGGTTTAGGTCTTACTATTTGTAAAGAACTCGTTGAGTTGATGAATGGCGCTATCAGTGTCGAAAGTGAACTAGGTAAAGGCTCCACATTTAGCTTTACAGTAGATATCGCCACCAGCAAAACGCTAACGGCTCAACTAACAAACGCTGATTTAAGTAACCTCAACAACCTTAAAATACTCATTGTTGATGATAGTAAAAGTTCCCGTACATTATTGTCTGAATCGTTAATTGATCTTGGTCTTGAATGCGCACAAGCGCGCAGCGGTATAGAAGCGTTAGAGCAAATCAAAGATGCTATAGATACTAAATCACCGTATGACATTGTATTGATGGACTGGCGTATGCCTGGTCTTGATGGTTTAGAAACCATTCGCATCATCAATCAGGTCGTTAATGAGCAGCTACCGAAATTCATTTTAGTATCGTCATTTGATAAAAGTGATGCCGTTAAACTTAGCCGTCATTTACCGATTGAAGATGTCCTTGAGAAGCCAGTTAAGCCATCTCAATTAACCAGCAGCTTGCTGACTATTGTTAATGGAAAGCAACGACAAGTTGTGCCAATGTCGCCATCACCGACATCCATCATTAGACGAGACTTCTCAAAAGTTAAACTGCTCATCGCAGAAGACAACAAAATAAACCAAAAAGTGATTTTAGGCTTTTTATCTGACACCAATGCCACCGTTGATATTGTTTCAAATGGCGTAGAAGCGGTTGAAAAAGCAAAGAATAATGACTATCACATCATTTTAATGGATGTTCAGATGCCTGAAATGGATGGTTTAACAGCCACCAAACTTATTAGAGAATTTGATCTCAACACACCAATTATGGCCATGACGGCACACAGCTTGCCAGAAGACATAGAGCAGAGCATGGCAGCCGGCATGAACGAGCATCTCACTAAACCTATCAATGCCAACTTGCTCATTGAAACCATTACTAAGAAAATCAGTATTTAACAGAAAAACCAAACCGTAACTTCATGAATAAAAAGTTATTACTTTTTTATACACTCTACGCAAATTTGCTGATAAGGTTATTTAATAATCTATCATTTGTATGATGTCGACCGGACATTTGGCAAACCAAATGGACATTGGCTAGTAGTTTCATGGAGAAAGAAATGACAACCCCCTTAAATATCCTTGTAGTAGACGACTCTCTTAGCATGCGTATTATTGCCACGCAAATTATCGAAGGTATTGGCCACAATATAGTTGCGCAAGCAGAGAACGGCAAAGAAGCCCTTAAGGCCTATATGGAACATCGTCCAGACATCGTGTTACTTGATCTTGTTATGCCAGTATTTGACGGCAAGAAAACCCTCAAGAAATTGATGCAGGTCGATCCACAGGCGAAGGTTGTTATTTGTAGCTCATTAGGCTCAGAAGGCGACATTGAATATTGCTTAAACGAAGGTGCGGCTTTTTATTTGCAAAAGCCATACGAAGAACAAGCCTTTGAAACCGCTTTCGAAAGCATTACTACTAACACATCGCCAATTGCGTAAGGGATTACCATGTCGAATAAATTTTTAGGTCAATTCCTGCTAGAGAAAGGAATCATTACGCCAGCACAACTATTAAAAGCGCTTGAATTACAAAAAGAATTCAATCCAAGTTTAGGTCAACTAGCCATTAACCAAGGTTATATCGATAATGACGCGGCCAATAAAATAAATTTAGAACAACAGCGCACTGACCAGCGCTTTGGTGATCTCGCCATTAGCTTAGGCTATATGACGTTGACTCAAGTTGATGAGCTATTTAGTGTGCAGCAAAGCACCAGAAAATTCTTTGGCGAGATTCTTGTCGAGCAAGGGTTTATTAATCAAGCAATGCTTGAAGATCAACTAAAAGAACATCAAGCGCTAAAGCAACAAGCAGAGTTATCGCTAGACAATGCAATTAGCAATCATCCACATCACGCACTCATTACTAACACCTTAGAAACATTCGTGAAGTCATTTACCCGTATTCCGAAGATCCCAACACAGGTGTCAAATGTAATCACACAAATACCAGCATTAACGAATGATCAATATATCATTTCTCAACAAGCTAATTTGCCGCAAACATTTAAAATTGGCGTTATCGCACCAAGCGAATTAATGAAAACGTTAGGCACTAGCTTTTTAGGTTTTGACACCTCAAGCAATGAAGCATTGTATATTGATGCCGTAAGTGAGTTGCTCAATATCATTTTAGGAAATGTGCTGGTTATTAACGGTGAACAACAAACTGAACTGAGTCCTCCGCAAGTTGAGCGCAACAGTGATGATATTAGTCAATCATTTACCGAGTTTTTTGGCGTAGAAATGTCAGCAGGCGGCCACGATTTTAGCGTGTTTTTCATGTACAACTAACTTGCGAGCCAACATCTTGCAGCTAATTCCGATAACAGCTGCAAGATTCTTAATCCCTACCTAAAACATACATAATCAATAAAATCAATCCCTTATTGTATGTGACATGGTCAGTGTCATATGACATTTTGTGGTACAGTCACCTTTATGACGTTTGATGTTTTCTCATTTCTTGATTTACTAGCCCCATCAAACAACACGGAGCAGTCATTATGAGCGACACCATTGAACAACCATCAGTTACTTCATCAATACGTAAAGGTATCAATTATTATTTTGAAGATGGCGATAATAAAATACGAGTGTTTTGCTCAATGGTTTCAGGAAAAGAAATCGTCTACCTTAATGATAAAGAAGTTAGCAATAAACGTTCATTGCGAACCAAAACTATTCATAAGTTTACAAAAAACAAAGAAAAGTACGAAGTTGAAGTTGAGGTAACTAGTCTTTTACTTGGTCATATAGACTGTACATTGATTAAAGATGGGACACATTTAGAAACCGCAAAATACGCTTTTACTAAAAGCTGGAAGTCATTAGCATCCACATTTACGAAAATGTTTTTAATCTCATTTGTTGTAGGCTTTGTTGTTGGTTATAGCCTCGTTACATTCGTTTTTAACGGAGGCTAACATGGAAGTGAATGCACAATTAATTAAAGAACATCGAACATCGCGGGCTTATACTCAGCAGCACTTAGCAGATGCTTGTAGTGTAAGTTTACGAACGATTCAACGTGTTGAACGCTACGGCGTAGCATCTCCCGAAACATTAATGAGCTTAAGCGCTGTATTTAGTGTTGAGAGTAGTCAATTATTAAGTATCAAACCCAAAGCAGTTGCGGAATCTAGTGAAGAAGAAACACTTAAAAAACAGATAAATATTTCGATAGTTTTTATAGCCACCACTATTGGCGCTGTTTTAGGCTCAGTAATTACTTATGCTGTAACACTGTAGCGCACATAGAGTGTGCACTACACCGTAATTACTTGTCAGGCTTATTAAACGGATAAGCCTGTTGCTTCACCCAACCATCAGGCATTCCGCCGCCAACAATGCCGTATTTTTCAGGCCATTTATCTTCACCACGCACTGCTGTACCTAATAAATAATCAATAAACGAAAAATGCGCTGCATAATTTCGATCGATTGCTGCTTTGTCAGATGCATGATGCCAATGGTGGAATTGTGGCGTTACTATGATGTACTTGAGCCATCCCACATGAATATTGGCATTAGCGTGATTAAACACCGCTTGGAAGCCAACAATAATGATGTAGGTATCAATCACCGATTTTTCAAAACCAAATACAAATATTGGTAACAACACAAAACAACGCGTTGCGATTAACTCAAGAAAATGCTGACGAGAACCCGCTAACCAATCCATGCTTTCTACACTGTGATGAACGCTATGGAAACGCCATAAGAAAGGCACTTCATGATAAGCACGATGTAATGAATACTGCATAATGTCCGCAAATAACAACACAGCAAAGAGCTGCATCCACCAAGGTAACGCCTGCACCCACGCTTGCAGCGCATCACTCACCGCCCAACCAAACAACTGATTTACAAATTGGTTCGTAGCTAAGAGTGCAAAACCTATCATCAGGTGATTAATCAAAAAATGCTGCATATCGGTTTGCCACTCAGGACGTAATACAGCTTGCTTGCGATGAGGAATAAGCTTTTCAATAAAGACAAAAATGAGTGTTGAGCCGAGTAAATCCAGAATGAACCAATCGAGTCCCAAATAAGGTGTGTTATCGGGGAAATCACCGACATCAACACGGTGCCCGCCCAGTGCAATAGTAATTACAACCAATGTCCATGCAATGAAAGCAGCGCGCTTATTGACATTGCGTATAACGTTCCATAAACCCAATGCGCCAGATACAACTAAGGCAACAAACATCACAACACGAATTGTATCGACATCATAAGATTGACGTAATTCAGGCGTCGTCAAATACTGAGGAAAATGAAAAGCAATAACGCCTAAAAAACTAAGCAGCGCTAAAGTAACGGCAATGTATCCACTTAATCGACCATCACCTACTGCAAATTGGCCACCTTGAGGCTGTTGAATCATAACGTTCCCTGTTGTTATATATAAGTGAGACTGTACCAAAATTAAGCACAGTGTAGTCGCTTCACGCTATAAAGCCAAGGTTGAATAAAATTTGAACCACAAAGATCAACAGACCCTATCCTTCGTCAAAATAAAATAATGATTCAACCGTCGTCTCAAAATGCTGAGCAATAGACAACGCAATGACAACTGACGGCGTAAAACGCCCAGTTTCCACGGTACTAATCGTCTTACGAGACACGCCAATGGCGTCGGCGAGATCTTGCTGCGATAGCTTGTGTTTAGCGCGAAACTTCGCGATGTTGTTGTCTAGTTCTCTATTCATTATCTTCACGTAGTAATAACAATATTGTCGCGCCATACGCAGTTAAAACACTGCCAAATATTAACTCAAACATATAGCTACCGAGTAGCGTTAGTATTTCATCAGTAACAAAGTTACTAATCAAACCAATGAGCAAAACAGCACTAAGCGCCGACGAGTTTGCGACGCTCGCAACATGCACACTATATTCGTCTTCAAAGCTGGCAACTTTACGCATTCCTTCTATTTTCCAGCTATCCACAACTAGTGAAATCGCTGCGTAAAAGATATAAATTACACTAGGAATACCAATCCAATATGAGATTTTTATTGCTGTGTCTGCCCACTGAGTATATTGCTCAATCAATGTATAGATTGGCCCACTAAGAAATCCGATTCCAACAAGCAAACTAACCAACGCATTGCGTTTTAATAAACGAAACTCTTGCTCAGCAACAGATAGTTTAGGTATTTCCATCTCAGTTGATTTATTCATGGTCGTCTCCGCGCAACATCATCAATATAGATATTCCATACGAAAAGCTTGTTAATATGGCGATTATAACTACCATCGTATTTCCTGATATTTCATTACCATCTGGCGAGAAAGAGAATAGGAAGCCCAAAAAACCGAAAATTGCTGTTAGTGTGTACTTGCATGCTTTGGCATATAAGAAGCTATAGTATTCGTCTCTGCACTCTCCATTCCAGAATACATAATCCCAACCAGGTGTTACCCACATTAACCGGATAAATAGCCCCCCCATTATTAAGAGGCCGATAACCATGGCCAATCCGCCAATAAGAAAACCTAGTAACCCACAACCTAAACCACACATTGCATGCGCACCAACCTTCAAAAAAAGCAGCTCTTCTCGTGGCGTTATTAATTTCTTATTTTCCATAACTTTCTCCCTGTTCATAAAAATCTACAATTATTAAGCACTTTTACGTAATAAATAAAACACCGAAAATCCATATCCCAATCCCAAAGCCGCGATAACAAGCGCTAAGCAAGATTGAGTTGAAAACATAAGGTCATCGTCTTTTGTGGACCAGTACCACATAAACCCAGTGACAACACAGGTAACATCGAAAGCATGCTTATAGGCTTTGTGATGGATAAAGTTGAGATATTCATCGCTATAATTTCGAGAGTCGACATCTTTTTTATTCATGCTTTTTCCAATGTGCTGGCTAATTATAATTGAATACATCACAACAAAAGCACAAGAAACCCCAAAAATTACCATCAACATTTTGATAGTTTCATCATCTGCTAATCCATATATTGCTATGAGTAACGCACCTAAACCAAACGCAATACTTGCTTTCATTCTTTCACGTAAATATTTCAATTCCGCATCAGGTTGTGTCAAATCATCAATATCCATTTTATTTCTCCTTCTATAACCTTGACACCTTTAGGTATCATTAGATACCCAAAGGTTACAATTGATACCTAAAGGTGTCAAATTAATAATCAAAAAAGATCCTGTTACAGTTTTCAACCAACTGAAATCAATGAATGCACAACAACACTGGAAAAACCCACCTAGCCTACGCATAATAGCTTGGTCAAAAATGGAGAACGCTCATGAAATTTAAAAAAATTGCCATTGCTGTCACCACAGCATTAGCACTAAGTGCTTGTAACAGCACAATGATGGACACCAAAAAACAACACATGCCATCAAATGCGCAAGCTGCTATGCAAAACAAAGTATTTAGCCAAGACTATGTGATAGAAGAACTCGATAATGGCCTGAAAGTCATGATCGTTAAGACTGACTACCCTGATCTTGTATCATTACAAATTCCCGTTTCAACAGGTTCACGTAACGAAGTTGAAGAAGGGAAAACTGGCTTCGCTCATTTCTTTGAACACATGATGTTTAAAGGCTCTAAGAAGTTTCCACAAAAGATGTACGCGGATATATTTAAAAATGCCGGTGTCGATAATGGTGCATACACCACGAATGATTACACCAACTACCATCTAGACTTCTCAAAAGAACATTTAGAAAAGGTATTAGAAATTCAGGCTGATCACTTTCAAAACCTAGAATACACAGACGCCCAATTTAAAACTGAAGCGCTAACCGTTAAAGGCGAGTACCTTAAAAACAACGCGAGCCCAATTCGTAAGTTATTGTCAGCGGTTCGCAATGAAGCGTTTGATAAACATACCTACAAACACACAACTATGGGCTTCTTCAAAGACATCGAAGCAATGCCTGATCAAATCGCTTACGGCAAAACATTTTTCGAACGTTTCTATAAGCCTGAATACGTTTCTTTAGTCATTGTGGGTGATGTTGACCCTGCTAAAACGATGGATATGGTGAAGAAGTATTGGGGTGAATGGCAACGTGGCACCTTTGAAACCGTTGTTCCGCAAGAACCAAAGCAAATGGCACCGCGTTACAAACACGAAGTTTACCCAAACTTACCGGGTCACTGGTTATTGGTTTCTTACAAGGGCAGTGATTGGCAGCCAGCGAAGAAAGATCGCGCTGCACTTGATTTATTATCACAGCTTTATTTCTCAAGTAACTCAGCACTTTATCAAGAGCTTGTAGTGGACAAGCAGCTAGCTAGCCAAATGTTTACTTACAATCCTGAAACTAAAGATGCAGGTTTACGCCATGTGTTTGTAAAAGTTGATGACAAGAAAAACCTGACTGCAGTGCGTGATGCTATTAATCGTACATACGCTAAAGCACGTACTGAATTAGTAGATAAGACAAAACTAGATAATCTAAAAGCGAATATCAAATATAGCTTCGTCAATGGCTTAGATTCATCAGAGTCTATTGCTGGTACGCTAGCAAGCTACATGCATTTTGATCGTAACCCAGAAATGCTCAATGAGTTATACAACAGCATCGACGGTATTACCGCTGAAGATATCCGCACTATGGCTAACAAGTACTTCACCGACAATGGCCGCACCACGGTTACGATGTCAGCAGAAGATACCATTGCAGGCTTTGACAAAGAAGTTAACTTAAATGCAGCAGTCGTGAAGATGGCGACTAAGCCAAAATCAATCGACTTTGCCGTATTAGATAAAAGCAACAAGTCGCCGTTAATTGATTTAAACATTTTGTTCTACACCGGTGCTGCTGCTGATCCGGCAATGAAAAAAGGTACCGCGGCATTGATGGCAAGTATGTTGACTCAAGGCGGCAGCGCAACTAAATCTTATCAAGAAATCAAAAAAGCACTATACCCACTAGCGGGCAGCTTTGGCGCACAACTTGATAAAGAAATGATGTCGTTTAGTGGCCGTGTTCACAAAGACAATGCAGCTGATTGGTATGCATTGGTTAGCGAGCAACTGCTTAATCCAGGCTGGCGCGAAGATGACTTTAAACGTTTGAAGAAAGAGTTAGTTGACGGCATTAAAGCCGGCCTTAAAGCGTCAAATGACGAAGAGCTTGGTAAAGAAGTGCTTTATAGCGAGTTATATCAAGGTCACAGTTATGAAAGCTACAACTACGGTGACTTATCTGACATCGAGAGCATTACCCTTGATGATCTAAAAGCATTCTATAAATCACAGCTGACACAATCTAAATTACATTTAGGCTTTACCGGCGACGTGCCAAGTGATGTTAAACAAGCATTGATGAGTGACTTAGCAATGTTACCTAAAGGTGATGAAAAGCGCCTTAAGATTGTCGATGCGCCGGTATTAAAAGGTCATCACGCCACTATCGTTCAAAAGAATGCACAATCAACAGCGGTATCTTTCGGTTTCCCAATCGATACTATTCGTAGCGATAAAGACTGGGCGGCACTGTGGTTAGTACGTTCGTATTTCGGTGAACACAGAAGCTCAAACAGTTATCTGTACCAGAAAATTCGCCAAGATCGCGGCATGAACTACGGTGACTACTCATACATTGAGTATTTCCCACGTGGCATGTTCCAAACTAAGCCTGATGCTAACTTAGGTCGTTCAAGCCAAATCTTCCAAGTTTGGTTGCGTCCACTACGTTCAAACAACGATGCGCACTTTGCGACACGTGCCGCGTTATTTGAATTAGATAAGCTAATCAAAAATGGCATGAGCAAGAAAGACTTCGAAGCAACGCGTAATTTCTTGGTCAACTATGTGCCTCAATTAGTATCAAGCCAAGACAAGCAATTAGGTTACGCCCTAGATAGCGAATTCTACAACACTGAAGATTTCGTATCACTCGTTCGCAACCAGCTTAAATCGCTAACCGTTGAAGACATCAACCGTGTTATCAAAGAGAACCTACAAACGGATGATATCCAATATGTATTTATCTCTGGCGATGCTAAAGACATGAAAAATCGTTTAGCGAATGAAACGCAATCGGTACTTAAGTACAACAGTGAAAAACCTGCTGATTTACTGGCTGATGATAAAATCATTCAAGATTACAAGCTTACTATTCCATCAAAAGATATCGAGATTATCGATGTAAAAGATGTGTTTAAGTAACTAACCAATAAAAGAGCAAAGGCGCAATCAATTGATTGCGCCTTTTTATTTTAGGAAAGGACAAATAATCGATATTAAAACTGGTAGATCGATAAATCGCTGCTACACTGAACAATATTTGCACGGCAGCCTAATTTTCGACAATGACGTTTTCAGCTTTATTTTCCCCACGACACAGTATTCTCTTATTGGCATTGCTTTGGCTTTTTACAGCAAACCACGCATTAGCCAGCGCTCCGAAAGCTTATCACCTTTCACCAGAAGTCAACGGCCAGTTGTTTCGACTCGACAAGCCACTATCCGGCATTGAAGTCGTTCGCAAACTCAGTTACCCCAACGGTGAGGAAATTGTTGATACCACCACCACAGATCGCGCCGGTAAATTTACGTTTGCAGAAAAATCCGTTAGTGAGCTAGCGCAAGGGAGCAAGCACCACGAGTCGCAAGCAATTCAACTAATCGTTGCCAAATGGCGCAACAACTACCACACCCTATGGCTGCTACGCCCGTCAAGTGGACAGCAAGACACCACCATTACCCAAAAACTCGGTGTTCTGCGCTGCGACCTCACCGACACCGAAGCATCCTATATTCTAAAAAGTGACAAGTACGACAACAGCAAACATCTGTTATATAGCGTCTGCGATATCGACGGTACGCGCGCCACACTGCGATATTCCTGGACCATGTAAATAACCTGAAAAGGAAATTTGCAGTTCAAAAATCAGCTACTAAGCTCAATGGTATTCGCAAGGCAGCAACCCTTGAACAATGACGTTAGAAAGTAGAAACAAATCATATTTCACAAAGCCTAAAATTTCGTTTGCCATCATTTCTATACTGTTGGTTGTTTTTGCCTTTTTAGCCACCACTGAGGCCACTGCAAAAATGTTCGGATTATTCAAAAAGCACGATGTTCATCTTTCACCAGCCGTCAGCGGCAAACTCTCCAAAGGCGACACGCCGTTAAAAGGAATTGCCGTTACACGTTCATTAACCTATGACAATGAACAAATTGATACTGCAGTGACCGATGAGCAAGGACAATTCTCCCCGCTATTAGTACAGCATCGAGAAGTCCCAATAGCCCACTGCACGAAGCTCGCATCAGACAAATCATTAGCGTAGAGATTAACGATTCCACGTATGTGCTTTGGTACAACACGTCGTTTGGCATAAAAGAGCACGCTGCAATTAAAAAATTACTCAATCAACTGCAATGTGACATCAATGATAACGAGCAGTCTTTTGAAGAGCCCAGTATCGAATTTCCAAGCACAACACATTACATCCATTCAATTTGTCGATGGTCAAAATAAAAGGAGTTAGCCATGCCAGTATTAAGCCCAAAGCTTGCATCATTACTAGCAGACGAGTCATACAACATCAAAGATAAATCAGTACAGAAAATCTTTCGCCAACTCTGCATCATGAATCTTCAACATCACAGGTTATTCTTGCCAAATGGCGCAATGCTTATCACATCCTCTGGCAAGTTCGTCCTTCAAGTGCAGAAGAAGACAGCGTCATAAGCAACCAATTAAACGATCTCACTTGTGATATTACAGACAACGAAGAGACCTACATTTTACAAAGCGACAAATATACAAATGCTAAACATTTACTCTATAGCATCTGTGACATCGATGGCACACGTACTACATTACAATACGTGTGGACATTATGATAACGCTTAAACTTTTTTCTTAAGTTTCTTTATGGCTTTTTGCGCATTAGTATTGCTGCTATCCAACTTAAACGCCTGTTGATAGTGTCGTAAAGCCAGTTCATAATTTTTATTGGCGAAATAAGCTTCACCTAAACTATCATACGTGTTGGAAGACTCAGGCGCTAGGTCGACTGCTAACTTAAAAAAAGCAATGGCCTCTGTCGTCATATTAACTTTTAACAGTTCATAACCAAAATAGTTCAGCCCTGCCTCTCCCAGTTTAACTCCTTCGGCATTCAACGCATGATATTTAGAAATTCCGGCTGTTAACCCTTTGTCCTTAATAAGGTTGAATAATTTAGTATACAATCTGGGTTTTGCTTTTTTATACGGCTTTCCGTAAAGAATATTGGTTATCCCTGCAGTCATAGAGCGTAATGCTACGCCACCCGTATTATTCAGAATAACGATCAAATACTCATCTTCGATATAACGAACAACATAGCTATGAAATCCCTTAATCATACCCGCGTGACTGATATTTGTGAGTGTTTTACCGTACTTATCCGCAGCGATCTCTTCAACAAACCAACCATAACCATAGTTTTTATGTGGCGAAACTTGATACATTTTTTCCACAAGAGACTTTTTAAGTAATTTACCACCGTGAAGCGCTCGTTCCCAACGCATTAAGTCTTCAACCGTCGAATAGATAGACCCTGATGCATAAGGAAGACTCATGTCATAATATTGTGCATTTTCAAATCCGTTGAAATTTTTAGAATAACCACTAGCTTCTCTTTTTTTAAGAGGCCCATGATAGTAGTATCCTGAATCATTCATTCCTAATGGCTTGAAGATCTTTTCTTCTAATAACGTTGAAAATGGCTTATCAGTAATAACTTCCATGATATGCCCAAGAATGGTATAGCCTGAATTACTATATCTCCAGCTCGTACCAGGTTGGAAATCAAGATCTTCACTACAAAATTGTTCTACAAATTCTCCAACAGAATACGGATTTTTACTAGGTAGCTCTCTTAATTTACGCAATCTCAAAAAGTCAGGGATCCCAGACGTGTGATTCAGAAGCTGATGAATGGTAATTTCATCACCAGTGTCTTTCCGGTAATCCTTGAGATAACGAGTGATGGGGGCATTTAGATCGATTTTCCCTTCTTGTACCAACTGCATCACCAAGACTGCGGTAAAAGGCTTAGTTACCGATGCTATTTTATATTTAGTATCTACAGTACTCTTAATATCCCATTCAAAATTCGCATAACCATACGCTTTTTCAAAAACAATATCATTGCCTTTTGACACTAAAACTGTGCCGTTAAATTCTTTGATATCAACATAGCTTTGCATGAGTTTATCAATCTTTTTTGAGGCCTCGTTCGCGTGAAGTTGACCAGCCATTAGCGATATAAAAAATACCAGTAACGAGATAATCTTTATTTTCATACTTATCCTTATTTCATTATTAAAGTGAGTGTTTATGTTTAACTAAGATTTTCGAATAATGACTATACTCATGATTGACCTTTTCTTGGTGACAATCATGGTTCCTTTTGCTGACTTAAAGTGACACCTTGGTGAATCCGATGTAACATCTTGCTTTTAGAGGATTAAAAAGTTATGTAATGAGTAAACATTTAATTGGTGATGACTTAACTATTGATACTGAGCAACGATTAGTCACCCAAGACGGCGTTGAACTGAAGCTACCTGAACTGTCATACCGCTTATTACTTGCATTAGTTGAGCGGGCTCCTAATATTATTTCTCACGATCAGCTCATGACCGCAGTTTGGCAAGATAGAATAGTGTCAGATGAAAACTTAAAAAAGCGAGTCTCGCGCTTACGTGAATCTTTAGGAGACTCTTCTGACTCTCCCAAATATTTCATCGCCGAACGAGGGCTGGGTTATCGTTGCATCGCACCAGTTAAAGAGGCCTTTGAACAACCAATCGCCAATCAGCTCGAATTAACTCCCGGCTCAAAGATGGAAATCCATTTTCGTTATTTAATAGCCTTCATTAGTGTGCTCGCCGTTTCAGTCGCAATATTTCTAAGCAAGGATTCTACAGATAACGAAAACATTGAAAAATTAACATCAGCCGGTAGCACGTCATTTCAAGCTACTCAGTTTTATTATCGCTTTAATGATACAGATAACAATAAAGCGATGGCTTTATTTAAAAAAGCTATCACCGCAGATCCCGCTGTCAGCGTCAATTACAGTGGTTTAGCCAACGTTTATGCGCAAGGATACTATCAATTTGGAGAAAATGAGTTATGGCTTGATGAAGCACTATCTCTGTCAAAAATAGCAATAAGTAAAGCGCCTAAAAAACCATGGGGACACAACGCACTAGGCTTTTCTTATTATCTACAAGGTGATTATAAACAGGCATTAATAGCCTTTGACACAGCATATAGAATCGCGCCTGACTGGGGGTTAAATCAAGGTCAACTGGCACTTGCGCATTTGGCGCATAGCGAATATTTTCTAGGCTATAAACATGCAAGTGATGCATTGAAAAAAATGCCAACTCAAGCTGAAACAAACACGATAATGGGGATCGTTTATCAAGAATTAAGCATGTCTCAACATGCAACAGCAATGTACAACAAAGCCCTAAAAATCAATCCAAACTATCGGCTCGCCACAGCTAACTTAGCGCGCATTGCCATCACAGAGAGCAATAAACAGTTGGCACTTAAGTTATTGACTAAGCTCACTGAAAAATACCCGACACATCAGTTAAGCCACTGGTTATTTGCTCAATATCATTTGCAAAATAATAACATTGAATTGGCACTAACAAGCTTCTCTAAGGCAGCTGAACTTGGCGGACAGTATCAATTGCCGTCAAAAGTTTATAGCGCAATAATTAATGGTAATACAAATGATTTATTGCAGATTGGAGAAGAGATTTCGACCTTAGTAGCCTCAGGAAACCAATGGCCAGAACTTAAATTCAACAAGGCAATCATTGCACTTTCACTTAACAATGAAATGGCGAGTCAGTGGTTAACAACGGCTATTAACGACGGGTTTAGCACGGAATATCGTCTTAAAAATATCCCAATTAAGTTAACGAGCAAACAGCAACGCATTATATCAAGCACACTCGAAGAGCTCCAAATACGTAACAAACAAAAACAGTTAAAACGAGCACCTGGTCAATAACCTTTCAGCCTACTGACTTTTTTGAAAGTCGTAGGCATTTTAAACAATTTCTAACTTAAAACTGATAACTAATGGTCAAACCGCCTGCAGCACGCTCTTCTTTACTGTGAGATGCTTTGCCATATCCAGCTTCAAGACGTAAGCGCCAACCAGCGTTATTAATACCATTGAAGTAATAACTATAAGACAGACCAGCACCATTTAATGTTTCATCATCAAAAGCTTCTTTTAATGCGCAGCCGAAAATACTGCCAAAAGCCTCACCAATATTAGATGCGTCAGTCTTCGGCTCACAGTCATCTCCTTTGTAAATCCCTACAGCACCAACAAAACCGCCAAATGCGTGATTAAGATTATTGCCATACCCCTGCTCAAAACCTGCAGAAAATCCATCATCGAGCCCCATCTTATAATTAGCAAACCAACGTTGAGATTTATCCTGTGTAGCCATTGATCCTTCTAATGCTGCAAAATACGGATAACCAGCTCCTACTGAAAACCCAAATTCGTTAGCGGTTGCAGAATTCGACGTTAATAATGCTAATGCTGAAAATGCCAAACCTGTCGCGATTTTTCTCATGCTAATTCCTTGCTTAAATAAAAAGATTCTTACATTACAATTCATTAGCAGTAAGTACAATAGGAAAACACAATTTGAAACAGTTCAATTTCTAGCCACTAATGATTAATAATCCTTTGATCTAAGTCAGTACACATATATTAGACAGGCCTAATATAGAGTTTAAGTAATCACACAGGACAAGCTAATGACTGACAAAAGACGTATCAGAATTTTGCAAATTATCATGATTATTGGTATTGGATTGATATTGTTAGGGCATTACTTTATTAGTTATGCGAACTTGCCGCAGAAGATGGGTGTTAGCGGAATTATCATCAGTGCTATGTGTGTTGCTCTAGGAATTATTTGCTCCTTACCGACCAAGATCTATTTAACCATTCTTCTTATGCGGCAAGAAAAAGAACCAGAACATTAGTTATTCTTTTGGCTTAGTAAGATTAGCCCCTTATCTAGCAAGTCGGCGTAATACTGAGCTTTAGGGTGACTTTTATTAAAGGCAACAAATAAAGGGACTTTCACAACACCAATACGATTATGCCCAATTAGCGAGTCAGGTGACAACCCCATCGAATTTAAGTGAAATTCGACAACGCTTTCAGTCATATAGGCTAAATCAATGCGCCCTAATAACAACATTTTTATGAGGTTCTCGTCAGATTGTGCATGATGGCGAATAAAAGTGTAATCATAATATTCTTGATGATACATATATCCATTTACTTCACCGACATTGAGTTGAGAGTTGTTTAGATCTTGTGGCCCGTTAATAATGACTGGAAACTTTTTTGCGGAAAAGAATTTAGTGACTACGTGATATATTGGCTGTTCACCAAATAAAAAAGCCTTTGTTCCTTCAGGCGTTTTGACCGTACTAAACCCAGCAAGGCCACGACCATTTTTAAGCCATTGTTTTAACCGCGCGAATGGTAAGACTTGATACTTAACATCAACACCAACGAGGGCATATGCATCAATCACCCTTTGGTTTACCAATCCACTCCCATCTTCGTTAGAAAAAGGAGTATAGCCGTTTTCAGCATAAATGGTGATGGTATCAGCTTGGGCTAAACGACTTGAAAAACTAATAAGCAGGAACAAAGTAAACAAAGACGTTTTCAACATAATATGTGCACCCCCCAAATTATTACCAATTCCATTATTTAAGTGATCTTGTTGTGCTTAGGAAGAATTAACTCGAACAAGGCGCTCGATTGATCAATATAGTTGAAAAGCCATTACTGTGCGAGCATTGAGTTAAATTCAGGCACAAAAAAAGCGCCCTTGGGCGCTTTTTTAAATCATTAACTAAAAGGCTTAACCTTTCTTACGAACCATTTCTAGTACGCGTAATTGAGCTACTGCATTAGCTAATTGCTTAGCTGCTTCTGCGTAGTCCATGTCACCTGAGTGATTGTTAATGTTTTCTTCAGCAAGACGCTTAGCTTCAACAGCTGCTTCTTCGTCAAGATCACCACCACGGATAGCAACATCAGCAAGGATGTTAACTAGCGATGGTTGAATCTCAAGAATACCGCCAGAAAGGAAGATAACCTCTTCCTCTCCGTTCTGTTTTACTAGGCGAACCATGCCGGGCTTAATGCTTGTTAGTAATGGCGCGTGACCAGGCATAATACCTAGTTCACCAGCGTCACCTGAAACCTGTAAAGATTCCACACGGCCAGAGAAAATTTGCTCTTCCGCGCTAACAACATCAAGATGTACAGTCATAGCAGCCATAGTTGTCTCCTAAGCGATTAAAGCTTGTTTGCTTTCTCGATTGCTTCGTCGATGCTACCAACCATGTAGAACGCTTGTTCTGGTAGGTCGTCGTATTCGCCAGCTAAAATGCCTTTGAATCCTGCGATAGTATCTTTAAGTGCTACGTATTTGCCTGGCGCACCAGTGAATACTTCAGCAACGAAGAACGGTTGAGATAAGAAACGTTCAATCTTACGAGCACGAGTTACGGTTTGCTTATCTTCTTCAGATAGCTCATCCATACCTAGGATCGCAATGATGTCTTTAAGCTCTTTATAACGTTGCAACGTGTTTTGAACGTCTTGTGCAATATCGTAATGCTCTTGACCAACAACTAATGGATCAAGTTGACGAGACGTTGAATCTAGTGGATCGATTGCAGGGTAAATACCACGCGAAGCGATGTCACGAGACAGTACAACTGTCGCATCTAAGTGAGCAAAGGTTGTTGCTGGAGATGGATCCGTTAAATCATCCGCAGGTACGTATACCGCTTGAATAGAAGTAATCGAACCTTTCTTAGTTGAAGTAATACGCTCTTGTAATACACCCATTTCTTCAGCAAGTGTAGGCTGGTAACCTACCGCTGATGGCATACGACCAAGAAGTGCAGATACTTCTGTTCCAGCTAGTGTGTAACGGTAGATGTTATCTACGAAAAGTAGAACGTCTAGGCCGTCATCACGGAATTTCTCAGCCATAGTCAAACCAGTTAACGCTACGCGTAAACGGTTTCCTGGAGGCTCGTTCATTTGACCGTAAACTAACGATACTTTATCAAGTACGTTAGATTCGTTCATTTCGTGGTAGAAATCGTTACCCTCACGAGTACGCTCACCAACACCAGCAAATACTGAGTAACCACTGTGCTCGATCGCGATGTTACGGATCAATTCCATCATGTTTACTGTTTTACCAACACCAGCACCACCAAACAGACCGACTTTACCACCCTTAGCGAATGGACATACTAAATCGATTACTTTGATACCAGTTTCTAACAAATCGTTAGAGTTAGCTTGCTCTTCGTAGCTTGGCGCTTCACGGTGGATTTCCCAACGCTCTTCTTCACCAATAGGACCCGCTTCATCGATTGGGTTACCTAAAACATCCATAATACGGCCAAGGGTTTGTTTACCCACTGGAACCTTAATTGGATACTGTGTGTTTTCTACGGTTAGGCCACGACGTAAACCGTCAGATGAACCCATAGCGATAGTACGAACTACGCCACCGCCCAGCTGCTGCTGAACTTCTAGCACTAGGTTGTAACCTTCGTTAGTTACTTTTAGTGCGTCATATACTTTTGGTACCGACTCTTGTGGGAATTCAACATCCACAACCGCGCCGATTACCTGTACTACGTTACCTAAACTCATGATTTTTCCTCAAAGCTTATTGGTTATACGATTGCCTAAACAGCTGCTGCGCCGGCTACAATTTCACCCAATTCTTGAGTGATACTCGCCTGACGTGCTTTGTTATAAACAAGTTGTAAATCGTCGATCAAGTCTGATGCGTTGTCTGTGGCGCTTTTCATTGCCATCATACGTGCAGCCATTTCACAGGCAACATTTTCTACAACACCTTGATACACCTGAGACTCTACGTAACGCGTTAGAAGTACATCGAGTAATTCTTTTGCGTCTGGTTCGTAGAGGTAATCCCAATGATGAGATTGCTCAGTATTACCTTCTTGTTTTGGCAAAGGTAGTAGTTGATCGATTGTTGGCTCTTGAACCATAGTGTTCACAAACTTGTTGTGTACCACGTATAAACGGTCCAATTTACCTTCGTCATATGCTTTCAGCATAACTTGCACGCTACCAATAAGCTCTTGAAGTGACGGGGTATCGCCCAAACCTGAAGTTTGTGCAACAACGTCGCCGTTTCCAAAGCTATTGAAGAAGCTGATTGCTTTACTACCAATGAGTGCGAACTGTACGTCTGCGCCTTTAGTAGTCCATTCACCAGCATCTTTAGCCACTTTCTTGAACAAGTTAATGTTTAAGCCGCCACATAGGCCACGGTCACTCGAAATTACGATGTAACCAACACGCTTGACGTCACGCTCTTCCAAATAAGGATGGCGATATTCCAAGCTACCTTCTGCGATATGACCAATCACTGAGCGCATGTTTGTGGCATATGGACGTGACGAGTGCATGCGGTCTTGTAGACGACGCATTTTACTCGCAGCAACCATTTCCATAGCGCTAGTGATCTTTTGAGTGTTTTTAACACTCGCGATCTTACTTTTTATCTCTTTTCCGCCAGCCATCTCTTCTTTCTCCAGTTAGTTAGGTGCTGTTACCAACACCTATCACCGACTTAGTAAGTCTGAGTTGCTACGAAGTTATCTAGCAGTGCTTTAAGACCAGATTCGATATCAGCGTCATATCCGCCTTTAACGTTAATCTTAGCTAATAGCTCGCTACCTTCGCTGTTTGCGTAAGAAAGTAGAGACGCTTCAAAATCGACAACTTTGTTGATTTCAACGTCTTTCAAGTAACCTTTTTCAGCAGCAAAGATAACAACACCTTGCTCAGCAACGCTCATAGGAGCATATTGCTTTTGCTTCATTAATTCAGTTACACGTTGACCATGCTCTAATTGAGCACGAGTTGCGTCATCTAGATCAGAAGAGAACTGAGCAAACGCCGCTAATTCGCGGTATTGTGCTAGTGCAGTACGGATACCGCCAGAAAGCTTCTTGATGATCTTAGTTTGTGCAGCACCACCAACACGCGATACCGAGATACCTGGGTTAACAGCAGGACGTAAGCCTGAGTTAAATAGATCTGTCTCTAGGAAGATCTGACCATCGGTAATCGAGATTACGTTAGTAGGTACGAATGCAGAAACGTCACCTGCTTGAGTTTCGATAATCGGTAGAGCCGTTAACGAACCAGTTTTACCTTTAACTTCACCGTTAGTGAACTTTTCTACGTAATCTACGTTTACGCGAGAAGCACGCTCTAATAAGCGACTGTGAAGATAGAATACGTCACCTGGGTAAGCTTCACGGCCTGGTGGACGACGTAAAAGTAGAGAGATTTGACGGTAAGCAACAGCTTGCTTAGTCAGATCATCATATACGATTAGTGCATCTTCACCGCGGTCACGGAAGTATTCACCCATAGCACAACCTGAGTAAGGTGCTAAGAATTGTAGTGCAGCAGCTTCAGCAGCAGATGCAACAACAACGATAGTGTTTTCTAATGCGCCGTGCTCTTCTAATTTACGAACAACGTTCGAAATTGTAGAGTTCTTCTGGCCGATAGCTACGTATACACACTTAATGCCAGAATCTTTCTGAGCAATAATTGCATCTACAGCGATAGCTGTTTTACCAGTTTGACGGTCACCGATGATTAATTCACGTTGACCACGGCCAACAGGAATCATTGTATCGATTGCTTTGATACCAGTTTGTACTGGCTCATCAACAGATTGACGGTCGATTACACCAGGAGCAATTACTTCTACTGGAGAGAAACCATCGTTGTCGATAGCGCCTTTACCATCAATTGGCTCACCTAGTGTGTTTACAACACGACCTAATAGGCCACGGCCTACTGGTACTTCTAGGATACGTCCAGTTGATTTAACTTTTACGCCTTCAGCAAGGTCAGCGTATGGGCCCATTACAACCGCGCCTACAGAATCACGCTCTAAGTTAAGCGCGATCGCGAAGCGACTGCCAGGTAGTTCAATCATCTCGCCTTGCATCACGTCCGCTAGGCCGTTGATGCGTAAGATACCATCGCTTACAGAAACGATTGTACCTTCGTTACGAGCTTCACTAACAACTTCGAAAGATTCGATGCGTTGTTTGATCAGATCACTGATCTCAGTGGAATTTAGTTGCATGCTCTAATCCCCAATTACGATTGCAGCTGATTGCCAAGACGTTCTAATTTTCCACGTACTGATCCGTCAATTAACAGATCCTCTACGCGAATAATTACGCCAGCAACCAGAGATTTATCAATACTTACGTTTAGCTTAACTTTACGTGCTAGACGCTTTTCCAGTGACGCGGCCAAGTCGGCTTGTTGTGCGTCATTAAGTTCAGTAGCAGAAGTTACATCTGCGTCTACTTGCTTGTTATATTCATCATAGAACTGTGCAAATAATACTGACACTTCAGGAAGTACCAATAAACGTTCATTTTGAGCCATTACTTTTACAAAGTTATGACCATTTTCGTTGAGTTGCTCACCGCCTAACTTGATCATCAAGTCAGCTGCGTCAGATGCCGCAGTGGTAGCTTTAAGCATTGAAACAACGGCATCTTCCGATACGATTTGACCCATAAAGGTGATCATTTCTAACCACGAGTCAACATTGTTACTCTCAACAGCAAAATCGAATGCTGCTTTAGCATAAGGTCGAGCGATGGTAGTGAATTCAGCCATTACTCTTATCCTCTGTTATAGCTCGCCGACAAGTTTTTCAACAATGTCGTTCGCAGCAGCTTCATCGATTGAGCGCTCAAGAATTTTCTCAGCACCAGCAATTGCTAATGTAGCAACTTGTTGACGAAGATCTTCTTTAGCACGGTTACGTTCTGCTTCAACTTCTGCATAACCTGATGCGATGATTTTATCACGCTCAGTCATGGCAGCTGTTTTTGCTTCATCAACGATTTGTGCTTTACGCTTGTTTGCTGCGTCAACGATAGATGCGGCTTGTGCTTTTGCATCTTTCAATTGATCAGTAGCAGACGCTTGCGCTAGCTCTAAATCTTTGGTGGCACGTTCAGCAGAGGCCAAACCGTCAGCGATTTTCGCTTGACGTGCTTCAATTGCACTCATTAGCGGTGGCCAGATATATTTCATACAAAATATAACGAACACTGCAAATGCAATCGATTGACCTAAAAGGGTTGCGTTCAAATTCATAACGTCGTCCTCTAGTTAATTAAAGAGAGGTCGCTTATTAACCCAAGAAAGCAGCTAGTGGGTTAGTGAACAACATGTACATTGCGATACCAACACCGATCATTGCGATTGCATCGATAAGACCAGCAACGATGAACATTTTAACTTGTAGCATTGGAGCCATTTCTGGTTGACGCGCAGCGCCTTCCAAGAATTTGCCACCTAAAATACCAAAGCCGATTGCTGTACCAAGTGCACCTAAACCGATAAGTAGTGCTACTGCGATTGCTGTAAAACCTAAGATAGTTTCCATGAGTTTCTCCACATAGAGTGTTTAAAGTTAAAAAATAAAAAATAAATTTGTTTCAACGCTAATATTCGATTGGCCGCGTTTCATGTAGTAACGAGGCGAAGAAATCGATATTAACAATTAATGATCTTCACAAGACATGCTTAGGTACACGACGGTTAACATCATGAAAATAAACGCTTGTAGTATTACCACCATGATATGGAATGTAGCCCATACAAAGTGTAGCGGTAACTGCCATACGCCCAAGAGCGCAATCAAGAAGAAGATCATTTCACCAGCGTACATGTTTCCGAATAAACGTAAGCCAAGAGAAATCGGTTTTGCAATTAATGCCACCAATTCCATAACTAAGTTTACAGGGATAAATGCCCAATGATTAAATGGTTGCATAGTTAACTCTTTTGCAAACCCACCAAGACCTTTCATCTTGATGCTGTAAAAAATCATTAAGAAAAATACGCTGAATGACATACCCAAAGTAATGTTTGGATCTGTCGTAGGTACAACACGCATGTACTCCACACCCGCTGCTTGTGATGCCATAGGCAACCAATCAACAGGAATTAAATCCATTGTATTCATGAAGATTATCCACACGAATATAGTCAATGAAAGAGGAGCGATAAGCGCACTTTTACCATGGAAAGTATCTTTGACGGTACTGTCAACGAACTCAACAGTCATTTCGATAAACGTTTGGAATTTTCCAGGAACGCCAGTAGTCGCTTTTTTAGCAACGCTACGGAAGATCCAACAGAAAAGAATACCAAGGCCAATCGAAAAAATGAGCGAATCCAGGTTAACATGCCAGAAACTACTTGTATCACCAACCTGCAAATTATGAAGGTGATGCGTAATGTAATCGCCAGATGTTTGAGGTCCACCAGTATCAGATGCAGACATCTTCTATCCCACTTTTTTGGATTTAAAAATTAATGGTGAAAGCCAATGTAGAAATATTGCCAATGCGTATGTAACGAATAGTGGCAAATAAATCACGTCCAAAGTCTTAAACACCACCCAAAATAGCACTATCACTAAAACAAGCTTGAGTGCTTCGCCTTTAAAGAAATCACTAAGAACCTCTTTAGCAGCGCTCGCTCCGGCATTGCGAAAAGCTAATGTTGCAAAAACAAAATTTGGAAAAATGGAAATTAACCCGCCACATAGTGCCGAAAGCCCTGCCATTACGCCATTTGTTAAGAAGAAAATGAGAGAGACCAACGTCACTGCCAGTGTTTGCAGACCTATCAACTTATACGCCGTTGAGCGACCTTGCGATGCCAGTTTATTGACCAATTTATTTACTCCGCAACCTGCTTATTTTAGTGATGAGCCATTTTTCAAAAATAACTCAATATATCGCGCCGAAAAAAGCAAGCGGAAGTATACGTTTTCTGGCTAATATTGCAACTGAATAGCGGAGTGTTTTGACATAATAATACATAATTTGAGACTAAAGGAGGATGCTCCACTACATATTGTGTTACACATTCATGAAAATCACCAAACAAAGGCCAGATCGGATCTGTGACGGGTTAACGTTAAATATTTCAAGGAGTGAGGAAATTTTTGCGGGGCAGTCATTGAATAAAAAACAAACAATTTGATAAGTCATCAATAGCATCATTGTGAACTATTGACGACATCACCAATTAAAATAACTAATCTTGTAATTTTAGATGCGCTAACACACCTTCCAATTCATCATTCGATGTGTACGAAATAACAAGCTTGCCCTTGCCTTTTCCGTTGTCATTAATAGCAACTTTAGCACCTAAATGTTCTGTCAGGCGTTGTTGGAGATTAGCGATATTAGGATCAACTGCTTTTTCTTTTTTCTCTGGTTCACCCTTTAATGCTTTTTGCACTAAGCGCTCTGTTTCACGCACTGTTAGGCTCTTGTCAGCAACGACACGTGCATTATCACTTTGTAGCTCTCCGGTTAAACCTAGTAAAGCTCGAGCATGCCCCATGTCGATGTCGCCACGCTCTAACAGCAGTTTTACATCGTCGTTTAATGTATTGAGACGTAAAAGGTTACTAACAGTAGTACGAGATTTACCCACCTCATCAGCCACTTGCTGGTGAGTTAATTCAAATTCGTTAATCAAACGGTCTAACGCAACTGCTTCTTCCATTGCGTTTAAGTCTTCACGTTGAATATTTTCAATGAGCGCCATCGCCATCGTTGTTTGATCATCGACTTCTTTGACTAAACAGGGTACATCGCTCAATTTAGCTAACTGAGCAGCACGCCAGCGACGCTCACCAGCAATAATCTCAAATTGATTCTTTTTGCTCAATTGACGAACGATAATAGGCTGAATAATACCTTGGGTTTTAATAGAGTTTGCAAGGTCATCAAGGGCATCTTCAGACATATCTTTACGCGGTTGGTATTCGCCACGTTGTAAAAATTCAACAGGAATTTGACGTAGTTCGCCTTCTTGTTTTTCGACAACAGGGTGGACTTGCTTGTCGGCTTCAACTTGTTTGGTACGTGCGGTATTACTAGTACTTAATAAGGCATCTAAACTCTTACCTAAACCACGCTTTTTTACTGACATTTTTATTTAAACTCTATTATTATTTTTGATGACCGGTGTAACTATTAACCGGCCAATGGCTTTTCTGGTTCTTGTTCGGCGCGTCGTAACATTTCACCAGCAAGTGCTAAGTAAGCTTTAGACCCCGTTGATGACTTGTCGTAATACATTGCTGGCGCACCAAAACTAGGGGCTTCAGCTAAACGTACATTACGCGGGATCACGGTACGATAAACTTTATCACCAAAGTGTTGCTTGAGTTGATCTGATACATCATTTGCCAAGCGATTACGCGGATCGTACATGGTACGCAAAATACCTTCGATGACTAAATCAGGGTTCACAACAGCTGCTAACTTGCTAATGGTATCAACCAGCGCCGTTAAACCTTCCAATGCAAAATATTCACATTGCATCGGTACTAATACGCTATCAGCAGCAGACATTGCATTGATAGTTAGTAAGTTTAACGCAGGAGGACAATCGATGAATATGAAATCATAGTCGTCCTTAACTGGCGCTAAACCATTTTTAAGACGCATTTCACGGGCAAAAAATTCAATCAATTTAATTTCTGCGGCAGTCACATCGGCATTGGCTGCTACTAAGTCATAATGACCAGACGTATCTCTTACGATTACATCTTCAATTGGCATTTCATCAACTAATAAGTCGTAAGCCGTGGTTGGCACTTCATATTTATCAACACCACTGCCCATCGTGGCATTCCCTTGGGGATCTAAATCAATCAATAAAACTTTACGGCGCGTTGCTGCCAAAGAGGCAGCAAGGTTTACGGCTGTTGTCGTTTTACCAACACCGCCTTTTTGATTTGCTACTGCAATAATTCTTGCCACAAGCTGTTCCTTTATTGTTGAGAAGTTATTGTCTTATGCATGCTTAATTACGACTAAATGGCGCTCACCGTCTAATTCAGGAACCACTAACGGATGAATGACATCTAACGCTAATTCGGCTTTTAAGTGTGCTAATTCGGCATCAGGAATCACACCTTTCAAGGCATAAAATTTACCTTGTGAATGCGGTAAATGATGACACCAATCAAGCATGTCGTCCAGTGATGCAAATGCACGGCTAATTACGCCGTCAAACCCTTGATTATCTTGAAATTCTTCTACGCGTGATTGAACAGGTGTTACGTTCTTTAATCCCAAATCATGAATGACTTGCTTAATAAAACGAATGCGTTTACCTAGGCTATCCAATAAAAAGAACTCTTTATCTGGATTCAAAATGGCGAGTGGTAAACCTGGTAATCCAGGCCCTGTGCCAACATCAATAAAACGATTGCCGTCCAAATGCGACGAAACGACGACCGAATCCATAATATGCTTAACCAGCATCTCTCGCGGATCTCTCACCGAGGTTAGGTTGTACGCTTTATTCCATTTGTTGAGCAATTCTACCAAAGACACTAATTGCGCTTGATGCGCTGGTGAAATAGTCAGATCTGTTTGATCAATTAATTGTTGTAATTGCTCTGTTAACACAATACGCGCTCACGAAATTTAAAGTGAGGCGAATTTTATAATGAATTGGCAATATAACCAAGCGCCGCGCCGTTTATCTTTGGATATTTAGACTTGCGTTGAAGTTCTGAATGAGTTTTTGATACTCGCCGGATTGCTTCAAGCTTGCTAAGCCATGCTCAAATTTACTCATCAAACGTTTATTTGCGGCATTTTTCTTCGAAAACATGACTGATAACGGCTCAATAAGCAACGGTTTGGAAGAATAATCGAGCGATTTTTTCTGCCGTTTTGAAAACTTACGTTGCAACATATCTTGCCCAACGGCTAGTGCGATAGGAAATGCATCAATGCGAGTACCAATAAGCTTCTTAAAGTTTATTTTGTCGGAATTAGCTAATTGCACTTTAATGCGCCCCTGCTGTTGTGCATGTTTGAACTCTTCACCATAGTAATATGTCTTGGTCGCACCAAACACCGGAGTTTTATTAGCAGATAGGCTATCCCAATGAATTGGGTGGCTCTTTCGATAAAATAATACAACTTTAGGAGAGTATATTGGTGAAGAGAAAGCAGCGTATTTTTCACGATCAGTGGTAGGTGTCCAACCAACCGAAGCATCAACTTTACCGGCTTCAATTAATTTAAACGTTTTGCTCGAAGACATTGCTTTAAATTGAACATCGATACCTTCAAGTTCAAAAGCGCGCTTTACAATGTGATTTAACACGCCTTTATTCGGCAATGATTGAGAGATAAAAGGTTTATATTCGCTGTAAGCAATGGTGATAGATTGTGCTTGAACACTGTAACTAAATAGCCACGAAAAAGTCAGTAACCCAATGAAGAGAAGTATCTGATTTTTCATGACTATCCTTATTTCAAATCTGTGAAGCTATTTCCATAGTACTAATATTAAACAAAAATTCAACCGTTAGAACTAACTCATTGGTTTTGCTTTTTTATAAACCATATCACGCCATAACTTCTCTAACGGACCCTGACCTTTATAGTGTTGCCACAAGTTGGCTAAAATGATTTGAATTATCGTCATAACACCAGCAATAGCCATCAAATGATGTAGTAACCAGTCGCCATGATTGTCAGCCAAAATAACTCTAAATAATAAAGCCATTGTTAATGATTGAAAGATATAGAGCGTAAACGCCATCTTGCCGCAATTTTGGAACAACATAAGCCATTGTGGTTTAGCTGTTACTATTTTAATTAAGCGTGACGACACGGCTAGGATCATCATTAAACCACCAACCCAATTTAAAGAAGCACTAGTCCATAACATGTTTTGAAAATCAGTTTCAAAGATCATAATTAATTGAAACACACTTAACACACCGCCAACGGTGAACAACATTAGCTCATTTTTCAAACTAGTCCCTTTGATAAAGAACCCATTTTTCATAAGTGCCATACCAATCAGCATACCACCTGCCAAGGTCCAAAATATAACAGGGAACATAAAGACTAAACTCAGACCCATCATAATGTTGTAATTAAAAAAGTTTTCAAAAGATCCAACCGGATTCATAAAGGATGGACTATTAGGATCCTGCTCCATTGCACCTGCTGGCAGTAAAGACATTCCCCAAGCGATAGCCATTAGCAATAACGCACCAACGGCAATAAAAATAATGCCTCGACGCATTAAGAATTGAGGTTCTTTTTCACTCCATTTATAAATGATGATGCCTGTTAAACCATAATTCAATAAAATATCACCGAAGAATAATGTCGATAGATGAATAAAACCAAATAACATCAATAAACTTAAACGATGAGACATAAGCGGGTAAGGTTCAAAGTTTTTAGCACGAGCACGCTCTAGAAACATCACGATACCAGCGCCAAACAGCACACAAAAAAGAGATATAAAGCGTTCTTTCGCCAGTAGGAACTGAAAAATAAATGCCGTTTTTTCGGTATCTGTCGCCAAGCCATCGTAATTAACATTAGGGTAAGCTTCAAACGGCATAGCAAAAGCGACAATATTCATAAAGAGAATACCTAGAATCGCAATCCCTCTCAGTAAGTCTAAACTTACTACCCTATCCATTGATGTATTCATAATTCCTCCGAAAAATACATATCAGCCCCATTCACTAATTTGGAGCTAGAAATAAAAAGGCCTGAATAAATTCAGGCCTAAGGAAAGTAACACAAATTTTACATAAACATCGTTAGATTTTTGAAACTATTTGTTTAAAAACGTAATTTCGCTTATCTAGTTAGTCTTTTCGCTATCGTGATGCTCTTGTTCATTGCGCAGAAAACCAGCGGCTTGTTCTTCTTGTTGATGCCCAAGCTGACTAGAATTATAGCGAGACGCCTCATTTACTTTTAAGATATTTTCAGCGTGCTGCAAATCAACGGTATTGGTGAAGCCAGCAATGTTCTCACGATCACGTAAGAAACCTTTAATTTCATCGACAATACTGGTTAACTCACTGTCATTTTTACTCATCGACATCACATAACGTGGCATTTCTACATTTTGACTGCCTGCCGTTGCAAAGGTGCTTGTTGTTACTCGCGAGCTAACAACCCATGGCGTAATTGACGATTTAACCACAACATTTTCACTGCGCGTTGAATCATGGATAGACATCCCTGTTGAAATCTTAGATTCAGTGAAGGTACCTTCCGTCTTCATATACATTAACAATGAATCAAACTGCAATTCAGCCCAAAATACATTGGCAAAATTTTCTAACATCCGGCCAATCGTTAATACGATTTGCCACATAAATAATGTACTTAATAGCGTAAACCCGATTGCAGCGCCCGCTTCAATGATAGGTTGGAGTGTCGACACTACCGCATTTTCACTACCGCGAGTTGATGGTGGGTTGGCCATCAGGTTCTTAATAAACTCGATGGCTGTGCCAATTTGATCAGCCAAACCAAAGAAAAGAACTGACGCAACAACCAATAATACTTGGCCCATCACAGTGCTAACTAAACGCGCAGTTTTGAAGGATGAATCAGCATCTACGGGTTTAAACTCAGGCTGTGTTTCTACTAATAACTCACCAGAAAATGACCCTTTACCTTGGCTTTCTTCCATTAATTTGGGATCGAACGCACGATAAGTACGATTTGGAATTTCTTTGTAACGTCGATTTGCGAGCACGATATTTTCAATGTTGATGAAAATTTCATTCGGGTGAACAGACTCTTGTAGGTTTTCTCTAAACTCACTGACATCAGTCACAGGATTCGCATTTTTAGTGCGCACCGCCACCATGTATAGCACTAATACACTGGTTAATACGCCTAATCCTAATAACAATAATAAACTTGGCCATGCAGAAAACACATCAACATTTTCAAACAAGCGCGCAACCGTATTATTACCATTAAATTGCTCACTAACCGCTTGGTAAATGAAACCTATGATGACTGGAAACAGAATTGAAAACGCAATAACTTTCGCCAAACTCGCCGCACCAGCGCTTTGCAATGTTTTAACGCGATCGATACGCACTGCGTTGGCAGAGCTGCGCCATGAGCCCACTAAATACATCAGTAACAATAGTGAGAACGCCGGAATAATAATGTGTCCCGCTTGACCAGCAAGGCCACTTGACGACACAAAATACGTTAAACCAAAGGCAATAAAGGCAACAACCGTTGTAACTAATACAGAAACGATTTCCTGTAAAATATTACGAAATTGATACGGTAAGAAAATAAGCTTTGGAAACAACGAATGAACTAAACGTCCCATCCAACCTTGCGGCTCAGTGAACGTAGTATTCTTGCGTCCCATTAGCATAGACTCAAGATCTGCACCTTTATAAGCTAGTGACTTAGATTTTGCTTCTAATTTGGCATTATCGGCTTCACTTTGCGTAAAGTTATAAGCTAAAGAAGATGGTACAGAACGTCCAACAAAGAATTTAAATAGAAAATAAAGGCCACGACCCGCTCGACGCAAACCGGCAATAAGAAGCAGTAAACCTACAATGGCGTAAACCCATGCTTGCGTTAAGTCTTGTTCAATAACAGAGGTTGTTTTAAAAATACTAAACAAACCAATTGCCGCTGTTACAAAACCGCCAATCGCGCGAATTACACCTTCTTGCTTGAAAGGGTTTTTTATCCCTAAACCTGAAGAGCCAAAATCAAATGCCATTGAGTTATTCCTTAGCTATAAATTATTGGAAAACATACTAAATATTGGTTGCATAAAATACAGCAATCGTCCGATTTAAACAATTGTACACAAGCATAAATACTGACTTTTTATCACTCTCAATTCAGTTTCGATTCACTTTGATTCTGATCAAAAAGTATCTTTTAGATTTAGGGTAGTGTTAGCCAATCAACTTCACTCTGGATTATTACCATGGGCAACACGTCAGCAACACCCCCCATCAAAACCGCACTGGTCGGTTTTGGTACCTCAGGCAAGCATTTGCATTTGCCATTGTTGCTTTCTGATGCAAATTTCCAGTTAGTTGCGGTATCAACTCATCGCAGCAATGTTTCAAATGCATTACCCCGTGGATGCAGCCAACGCTCGTTTACACAAGTCATTGATGACCCGATGATTGAATTGGTTATCATTGCCACCCCAAATGACAGTCATTTTGAATTAGCGAAGAAAGCGCTAGAACATGGTAAACATGTCGTTGTGGAAAAGCCTATCGCCTTAAATAGCAAAGATGCAGACACCTTACTTAAACTGGCACAGAAAAAAGAACGAACCATCACCAGTTTCCATAATCGTTTATGGGATTGTGATTTCTTGGCTATTAAATCAATTGTTAATGACGATAAGCTTGGCAGACTACACTCTTATGCAGCTCGTGTTGATCGCTACCAACCGGATGTAGTCAATAATTGGCGAGATAACCCTCAATTTGGCGGGGCGGTGTGGGAATTAGCACCTAACTTAATCGTGCAAATATTAACGTTGTTTGGCAAACCCAACAGTGTCTTTGCTGATGTTTCTACGTTGCGAGATAAAGCGAGAGCGCCTGACAATTTTTACCTACGATTAGCTTACCCAAAACTTAATGTTGAAATTAGAACGAGCTCATTGGTCAAACATTCGGGCCCCCGTTTTGTTATTCATGGCGATTTGGGTAGCTTTATTAAACAAGGCATCGACCCCCAACATCAACAATTGAAAAACGGTGTAACACCTTGTGATAACAAGTTTGGTAAAGAACAAATCGATGATTGGGGCTCGTTATACACCAACAATAGCGACGAAGAGATTTTAGTGCCGTCACCCGCTGGTGATTACTGTGCTTTCTATCGTCATCTGTTTGATACCATTAAGCATCAAGCGCCATTGCCTTGCGACAATCAATTAGCATTAGATATGGTGCAAATCATTGAAGCTTCACAACAGTCAAATGAATCTAATCAGGTCATCATGCTCTAATTTTTGTATAAAAGAAATAAGCAGAAACTTGCCCTAGCTCCCATGTAATTAGTAGAGCCGCTAATAATGCTATGTTATAGTATCACGTTGCCTAATTAACGTTCTTTATCAATGATTTTACTACTAAGCATTTTGGCGCTGTTCATCGGTCCATTGCTATTTAACTACACAAGCAAAAACAACAAAATGCTCGATCTATTCGACGGCTTTATTTTTGTTGTTATTGGTGGTTTAGTCATTTTTCATATTCTTCCTGAAGCTATCGAAACGGTAGGTTTATGGAGCATATTATTTGTTGGTTTAGGGCTCATAGGGCCAAGCCTCGCTGAACAACTATTTCACAAAGCGGCGGCTATCACGCATAAATCGACGTTAATCCTCGGTGTCACAGGACTCGTGATTCACAGTCTGACCGATGGCGCTGCCATTGTTGATGATCCTAATTTTGACCAGTTAACGCTCATTATCGCTGTTATTGCCCACCGACTGCCTGTTGGATTAACCGTGTGGTGGCTTTTGCGTCCTCATTTCGGCAAAGGCGTTGCACTGGCGGTATTAGGATTGATGGCTGTCGGCACTGGCTTAGGCTCAATGGTTGGCGAACAAGTGCTACCTCAACTCAATCCACAAACTATCGCACTTATCGAGAGTTTTATTGCCGGTTCAGTATTGCATGTTGTTTTTCATCGTCCATACGCTGAACATCACCACGATGAATCTAACGCAGAAACACATTTTGACGGCTTAGGTTCACTACTAGGTGTGATTTGTTTAGTGACAATTTTGATGACCGGCCACGAACATGACAATGTTGAAGCACACCAGCAATTAGATTTATTGGTGGAATTAGCCTTAATGCTATCGCCATTTTTATTAGCGGCTTACTTTCTCTCGAGTCTTACCAAGCTACTATTTTCAGACAGCCATTCCATCAATGTCAGCACTGAGCGCCCAACAAAGTCACAAACATTGCGCGGTGCACTCCTCGGCTTACCCTTACCATTTTGTATTCCTGATGCCACCAAAGCCTATAAGTTGCTACAAAAGCAAGGCACCAACGCCACCATGGCATTAGCGTTTCTCGTCTCGGCACCAATTTTAGGGTTTGAATCGTTACTGGTTTCGCTGCCGTTATTGGGTGTTGAAACAACAACAGTAAGGTTGGCGTGTGCTCTTGTTATTATCGTTTGTATCGCGTTAATGTTGGCTCGTTTTATTCCTTCACAGCAGCCTGTAAAAGCTGAAAAACAAGCAGAAATAGCCAACAAGCTAAAGCATGCATTACGCCACGGATATGAACATTTACTTGATCATACCGCGCCATGGTTAATGGTGGGTTTGGTACTCGCGACGCTGTTAACCTTTGGCGAGCATCAAGCTCAGTGGTATGACATTCTACTTGTCGCCGCCATCGCGTTACCATTTAGATTATGTGCAACCGGTATAACACCACTTGCAGCCGCTATGTTAATCAGTGGTTGGAGTCCGGGTAGCGCATTGACATTATTGTTGATAGGTCCTGCAATTAACATTGAATTACTGAAGTTTATTACCCAGCGTCATGGCAAAAAGCTAGCCTGGGCATTTAGCTTGCTTCTGCCAGCTATCGTGATTACTTGTGGCTATATTGTCGATGCGACCTTTGCGTTATCTATACCTCAATTACTCGATATCAATCATGCATCTGAGACAAACTTATTTGAAGTATTTTGTCTTGCAGTGATTTTATTACTTATTTCATGGTCTTTATTACGCCGTGGCGCTCGTGCTTTTGTGGCCGAGTTATTACCGAAATTTGAACTCTTTAGCCACAAACATCACCATCATTAATCGGCGATAAAATCTTGCTGCGTTGCTAACACAGCAGCAATTTTTAATTTCATCGTCATTAATGCTTCGTCGCTATACGGCACCGCTTGACCAACACCCCATATTGGCCCAGGCCATGTTTCATCACTGATAAACCTAACTACGTGATGAACGTGAAGTTGAGAAACTACATTTCCCAGCGCGGCAACATTCATACTATCGCCATTAAACTCGCCCATTAATGTTTCAGCTACCATTGCTGATTCTAAACAGAGCTGGTGTTGTTGCTCCGCTGTAAGTTGATAGCTCTCCGTAATATTTGCGATGCGAGGCACTAAAATACACCACGGATAACGGCTATCACGACTCATTAACACGACAGACAATGGAAAATTGCCAACAACAACAGTGTCGCTCGCTAATCGTTTATCTAACTCGAACATTGAACCCTCTTTATTACACATTATTTTTAGATCACTCAAGTGTCATACAAATGAAATCCTCTTGTCATATTCATCACATCTAATAGATGAAACGTATGGCAAATTAACGGACTTATCATATGAAAATAGCGACGCTTTCCAAACTATCAACCAGCCTATTGTTTGTGATTGCGATTACTTTGGCCGCTACGCTTTGGTGGAGTGCTAACACTTTACATGAACATGACCAACGCCAACAATCGTTTCTTAAAATACGCCAACAGTTCAGCATTGATATTCAGCGCATTATCGCTCAATACCTCACGAGTGGCGATGCCACAAAGCTCACTCAGGCCGAAGAAGAACTTGCCGCCATAGAAACCTCGTTAAGCCATTTCTATGAAGATGCAGCACAGTTACTCCCGTTAATAAGCCAACTTAATACCGACATCAAACAAAAATACCGCGCCGCCGGTAAACTCAGTGGTAATGAACAGCAGCTACTAATGCATGCTGAGCAGGAAATTTTTGTTATTGGAGTAAGTATTGAAAACTACTTGCTTGATCACACCACCTCTCATACTAAAGAAGTCATGGATTATACCCATGCATTATCAGAGCTCATTTCCCTGAGTTATCAGCTGTCTTTGCAGCGTCAAAAATATTTCGATTCAAAATCTGAAAAAACGCTCAATTACATCAAGCAAATTAACGAGCAACAAAAATCATTGCTCGATAAGTTAACGGGGATTGAACACTACGGAGTAAGTGAGTCGCAATCAAATATTGAAGAAGATGACGACCCGCTTTCAAGCCTTGATGATGACGAAGAAGAAAACGTGCTGGAAGAACAGATGAGTGAATTAGTTGATCTACTTAATCGCTATCCAAGAGAATTGGCGAAAACAGAACAAAATATTCGTTCACAAATCGAGATTATCAAAGAACTCAATAATGCACTCAATACCATTGATCACGAGCTAGCATTGCTTGGTCAATCAATCTCAACGTTACAAGAGTCGGTCAAACAGCAAGTAAATAGGGTGCAAGCAGCAATCACCGCCTTATTGTTAATTTTTGGTCTATTAACGTGGTTATTCCAACGCAAACATATCTTGTTGCCACTCAAAAAATTGAATATTGGATTTAGTCAACTTGTTGATAGCAATCTTAGCCAGCCGTTAGAACTAGCCAATAATGGTTCTGAGGTTGGAGACATCGCACATAAATTTAACCTATTACTTGATAGAACTGAGTTAGAACAACAACAAAAAGAAAAGCAACTCAACACAGTGCAGCAAGAACTCTCACAGCTATTAGAAGAATTTCAACAAGTCAGTGGCCATATTGCAGACGGCGTCAACGACGTAGAACAGGCTCAAGTATTAATGTCTCATGTCAAAGAACTAGCAGATGACGTAGACAGTAGCTCATCCCACATTCAAGAGTCAGCTTCTTCAACAGTAAGTGCCATTGATGAAAGTCAGGTATGCGTACAACAGGTTATCGCTTCGACACATTCTGCTAGCCAAGCCATTAAGAATAGCAAGAGCTCTATTGAAGCCTTACTTTCATCGGTGAACAGCGCAACAACGATTATCGATGTGATCAGTAATATTTCAGAGCAAACAAATTTACTAGCACTCAATGCGGCTATTGAAGCAGCGCGTGCGGGAGAGCACGGCCGTGGTTTTGCCGTTGTTGCAGATGAAGTTCGACAATTATCTATCAAAACACAACAATCATTGGGCGATATTTTAACTATCTTAAAACAGCTCAAAACGTCATCCAACGAACTAGCCACTGACGTGACTCAAATGAGCAATACCACAGAGCAGCAATATCAAGATTCAAATTCGCTGCTAAGCATGACAGAACAAGTGAGCGAACAAACTAAATCATCATTATCTGCTGCTCAAAATGGCGCAACAAACGCTAGTAATCAGCGACGCAGTATCCTCGAATTCAACCAGTTAATGGACAAACTCAAAGAAAGCAGCGAACGCTCATCTCACACCAGCCAATCCATGGTTAATCAACTATCAACGCAAATCACTCGTATTGTTGCCACGTTTAATGGGTAGCAATAACCGGTATCATCTCAACAATTAGTCTAACTTAGACTAAACCAGACTAAGAATTGGTTGAAATTCATTCAGCCAACTTCTAGGATGAATGGAAGTATAGACGTCTAAAACAACCAAGGAAGTATAATGAAAGCTGAAACTCTTGCCATTCACGCTGGCTATAGCCCAGAAGAGACAACCAAAGCAGTTGCGGTTCCTATCTACCAAACCTCAAGCTACGCCTTTGACAATACCCAACATGGCGCCGATTTATTCGACCTCAAAGTTGAAGGAAATATTTACACCCGCATTGGCAACCCAACACAGGCTGTTTTAGAACAACGCGTCGCAGCACTTGAAGGCGGAATAGCATCACTTGCCCTTGCATCTGGTATGGCGGCAATTACTGCAACCATTCAAACATTAGCGAGCGTTGGCGACAACATTGTTAGTATTAGCAAACTTTACGGCGGTACCTACAACCTTTTTGCTCATACCTTACCCAAACAAGGCATCGAAGTACGCTTTGTCGAGCAAGATGACTTCTCTGGCTTAGAGCAACTCATCGATGAAAATACCAAAGCGGTATTTTGTGAATCCATTGGTAACCCCTCTGGTAATATCGCCGATATTGAAAAGCTTGCAGCCATTGCTCATCGCCATGGTGTGCCGTTAGTTGTCGATCATACCGTCGGCACGCCAGTATTATGTCGTCCATTTGACCATGGTGCCGATATTGTTGTGCACTCACTTACTAAATACATCGGCGGTCACGGTACCTCGATTGGCGGTATCATTGTCGATTCAGGTAACTTCCCATGGGGTGATCACAAAGAGCGATTCGACCAGCTAAATACGCCAGATCCGTCTTATCATGGCGTAAACTATGTTGAAACTTTTGGCGCTGCTGCATTTATTGCACGTGCTCGCGTCGTTCCTTTACGTAATATGGGCGCAGCCATTACTCCTTTTAATGCTTTCCAAATTATGCAGGGCTTAGAAACATTAAGTTTACGCATGGAGCGCCACACCGAAAATGCCCAAAAAGTCGCGGAGTTTTTAGAAAACAGTGGCAGCGTGTCATGGGTCAACTACGCCGGATTAACGTCATCGCCGGATCATGAGCTGGCTCAAAAATATTATGATGGAAAACCAAGTGCTATTCTAAGCTTTGGTATCAAGGGCGGTGAAGCAGCTGGCGGTAAATTCATCGATGCGTTGAACCTGATTACCCGCTTGGTAAACATTGGTGACGCCAAATCACTAGCCTGTCATCCTGCATCAACAACTCATCGTCAGCTAAACGCCCAAGAGCTGGAAAAGTCAGGTGTTAAACAAGAAATGGTGCGTTTATCTATAGGTATTGAGCATATCGAAGATATTCTTGCAGATGTAGCTCAAGCATTAGTGGCAAGCCAAAGCTAGTTTTTTCAAAGTGGTATGATAGTGCATCTGTTAATTGAGATGCACTGACAGTAACCTAAACTGTTGAGGCTATATTACTATGGTTTGACGCTAATCTATCTCGGTATAAAACAAATAACGTCGCCAAAATAATTACCTGCGCTATTGTCGAAAGAATAGAGCCTTCGAATCCAAAAGCGCCACCATTGAGTAAATTTTCTTGAGTCATACTAATTTCGACAATCGAATAAGTATCTGTACCGCTAACATTAAACCCAAGGTGCGTTTGGAAGAAATTCCAACCAAAGTGCAGTCCAATCGCCATCCATAGGTTTTTGGTATAAAGGAAAAAAGCCCCCAACATAAAGCCAGCGACAAATAAATCAAATACACCCATTACGGACAAATTATCATTGCCTAAATGTACAAGAGTAAAGATAACCGATGAAGCAATTAGCGCAAACTTAGCGCTATATTGCAATTGTAATTGTAATTTCCGCATTAAAAAACCACGAAATATCAATTCTTCAGAATAGGCTACGGCTAAAAAACCGATCAGCGAACACAGTAAATCCAATAAGTTAATGGATATACCTTCAATGCTGATTTCTCCAAGTATAATCAAAATAGCAAATCCAAACGCCATAACCGCACCGCCTATAGCAGTGCCGATAATAAAATCTCGACACTTATTATTCGCCGTTAAACCGACTTTAATAGGCGGGTTAGTATCATTAACTTTGACAAAGAAATACACCACCACAGAAGCAATAATGGCAGATAGCACAGTCGTCACTAAAAACTCTGGTTCTGAAAAGACGAGGTCGCCGTCTAAGGAAATATCGGCGAGAATGATATAGATGCCTTGAATGACAATTTCGGCACAAATATAAGTGAGAAAGAAAAAGAAAATACTGCCCCAAACCTGAGTTTGTTGAGTCATCATACAGTCCTTGTATATACAGTGAAAAACAGAGTGTAGACCATTCTAATTTATTTTTCATTTAAATATCTCCCCTCAAAGATGAGAGGTATGTGCACTTCATAACACTACCTACAAGTACACGGTTTAGATATTTGGAGATACACATGAATAATGTATTAAAACTCAAAACAACAAGCTTAGCAATTTCGACACTTATTCTGATGGCTGGATGTATGTCGACCAATTCAATAGATAAAAATAATGACAGCTTTTTTAACGACATAACAGCAATTGATGACTCAAGCTACCAAGGCTACCGGACAATCGATCCAATTCAGGATACATTAGTTACTATTTATGATTCTAAACTTGGTATTGAAAAAGATGTTCATTGGGAATCAATAATTAAAATTGACGAAAAGAGAAAGCTATTACCCATTCAGTCCTCACAAATATCTGTTTCTCAAACAAACGAGCAAGGAAAAATAAGCTACCTAACGGCAGCTCTTACTAGAGAGAAAGGAAGTTACCTTATTGTCATGGACTATATGAAATATAGAGTAGAAGCTATTTTTGATGAGTCGCAAGAATTCATCGGTAATGGTCGTGTAGGCATTGGAATTAGAATCAAGGCTGATGTAGAAACAACTAAGAAAGGGATTAATTTGGGCAGCATAATAGCTATTGGCGCAGCAGCAGAGAATGGTAGCCTATCAGGGGGGATTTCAGTCGACGTAATTGGAATAGACTCCAAAGATATAACTAACTTGATTCCAATGACATCTGAAATTAATCAAACAGCTATACAATCGGCGTTGCAAGCACTCGCTTCTGTCAACGCAAAACTATGGGAAGAGGACGTAGATATTACTCCACACTTGATCGCTATGACTAATACTACGAAAACAAATGAGTCAAAAATTCGTTCTATAGTAAAAGGCGAGCACCAACAAAAAATACAGTGATTAACTCACTAAACCAGGCTCTACATTATATTGTTTGTTTAACCATCGCCGCCTGCACATAAACGTCAAAGCGATTGGCTTTAGAGTCTAATTGCATGCTTGGCTTCTTCTCGTTGAGGAAACCAGCGTAGCTTGGACGTTTGACGACAACGCGTTTAGTGGCGGCATTAATAGCTAAATCTAACAAACCATCGGCGTCTGGGTCGGCACCGACTAGACTTTGAAATACACGCATTTCTTTTTTCACTTGCGCTGATTTCTTGCGATGGGGAAACATTGGATCAAGGTAAACCACATCATGACTATTGGTCAGTTGAGCTAACCCTTCTAAAGAATTATTGTGTGACAGCGTTAGGCGCTGTGACAACCATTCGCCAATTTCAGGATCTTGGTAACCCCGCTCTAAACCATCATCAAGTAATGCAGCGACCACTGGCGAGCGCTCAAACATGGTAACCGTGCAACCTAAGCTCGCAAGTACGAAGGCATCGCGCCCCAAACCTGCTGTTGCATCAAGTACACTGGGGTTCGCGCCAGACTTTAAGCCACACGCTTTAGCAATAAGTTGGCCTCGTCCGCCGCCAAATTTGCGACGATGCGCTACAGCACCTTCAACAAAATCAACATAAACAGCGCCGAGTTTCGGCTCGTCTAATTTAACTAATTGCAGACGCTCGCTGGTTAATTGCAACTGAAATTGATGGCTTTCGTCGGCGTGCGATGCTAATCCCCAACGTTTAGCAAGTAATGTAGCTTGAGGTATTAATGATTCTTCCTCCGCTACAATGGCGATATTCACTGTTGTCATTATTGACTAAACCCAACGCGATTATCACCCACGCTATAGGCTAAAATCATGCTCATTTCAGTAAGCGATAGCCCACATTGCTTGTGCCATTCATTAAATTGATTTTGAATCGCTTTAAGGCTCGATTTTGATTGTAAGCCTCCGGTAATCACGCCACGAGCCCGCATATAAGCTTCAACATCTGACGATAACCTAAAGGTATCTTTGCCTAACGCCCGTAAAACGTTGTATGCGGTAAATCCACCGAGGCGACTACCGCGACGTTTAAACAAATCACACAAGCCGATGATGTCGCTTTCAGGCCAATTAGCGATAAACTCGCCAATTGGGCCGTGTTCACGTTCGATATCGCTGATCAACAATGCATTGTCGCGAATAGTCGCTACCTTTTTAAGGTTGCGAATGATTTTTGGGTCAGTGGCTTTTCGTTCGACCATTTCATCCGGCATCATTAATATTTTGCTAATATCAAAGTTAAAAAAGTGCTCTTCAAAGTCAGGCCATTTCGCTTCAACAACGCGCCACACAAAGCCCGATTGGAAAACAGATTTCGTCATTTGAGCCAAAACACGGTCATTTGTTATTGCCACAATGTCAGACGTTGGCAGAGGCTGATAGACTAAACTCGCTAACGCCTCTTCGCCGCCTTTACGCTCAGCAGCGCGGCTGATAATAGCCTCAAACTGCTCAACTTTAGCCTCGCCTGTTGGCTCTACTGTTTTATTCATTATGCCGCCTCAATCCCACTGTGACGCAACAGTGCATCAACTTTTGGCTCACGGCCCATAAAGTTTTTAAACAACGCCATAGGCTCTTGTGAACCACCTTGCTCTAGTACGCTTTCTAAGAACGATAGCCCAGTTTCACGATTGAAAATGCCTTCGTCTTCAAAGCGCGAGAACGCATCAGCTGACAGCACTTCAGCCCACTTATAGCTGTAGTACCCCGCGGCATAACCACCAGCAAAAATATGTGAAAAGCCGTGTTGAAAACGGTTAAAGCTTGGCGGAATAACCACTGAATATTGCTGACGGACTTCGTCGAGTACTTCACCAACACGCGCACCTGTTTGAGAGTCGAAATTAAGGTGTAATTTAAAATCAAATAACGAAAATTCTAATTGGCGGATCATTTGCATCGCACTGTGATAATTACGCGCCGCTAGCAACTTATCTAACATAGCTTTTGGCAGTGGCTCGCCTGTTTCAAAGTGACCAGAAATAAAAGCTAGCGCCTCTTCTTGCCAACACCAGTTTTCTAAAAACTGACTCGGTAATTCAACCGCATCCCATGGCACACCGCTGATACCAGATACCGCTGAGATATCAATTTTAGTCAGCATGTGATGTAAACCATGACCAAATTCGTGGAATAAGGTAACAAGCTCATCATGAGTGAACAATGCCGGCTTATCACCAACAGGCTTATTAAAATTACAGGTTAAGAATGCAACAGGATCTTGCAGCTCACCACTTGCTTTAATACGGCGATCTAAGCAATCAGCCATCCACGCACCGCCACGTTTGTTTTGACGGGCGTATAAATCAAAGTAGAAGCCGCCACGATGTTCACCGTTGCGATCGCTAATGTTGTAAAACTTAACATCTTTGTGCCAAACATCGACGTCTGTCTGTTCGGTGATGGTTAAACCATATAAACGCGACACCACTTCAAATAAACCCGCAACGGCTTTATCTTCGGGGAAGTATGGACGCAGCTCTTCATCGCTAATGGCATAAGTGTGCTGTTTAAGTTTTTCGCCGTAATAGGCCATATCCCACACTTGCAAATCGGTTGCATTGTAATGCTCTTTTGCAAAGGCTTTTAACTCTGCCAAATCACGCTCGGCTTGCGGTTTAGACTTAGCAGCTAAATCTTCAAGGAAATCGACAACTTGTTGTGGTTTTTCCGCCATTTTTGTCGCCAGTGATTTATCAGCAAAGCTATCAAATCCTAACAGCTGAGCGAGTTCATGGCGCAGCGCTAAAGTTTCATTAATAACGTCACTGTTATCCCATTGATTAGCATTTGGTCCTTGATCCGATGCTCTTGTGCTAAATGCTGTGTACATTTCTTCACGAAATTTTGCGTTATCAGCATAGGTTAAAACAGGTAGGTAACTTGGGAAGTCTAACGTAAATAGATAACCGTCTAATTCTTTGTCTTGGGCCATCGCTTTCGCCGCATCGATAGCGCTTTGAGGTAAACCAGCTAATTCTTTTTCATCGGTAATGACCTTAGTCCAGCCAGCCGTCGCATCTAATACATTATTGCTAAAATTAGAGCCTAATTCTGATAAGCGCTTACTAATTTCTCCGTAACGCTGCTGTTGCTCTGGCGCTAACGCGATACCAGACAGTTTAAAATCACGTAATGCATCGTTAATTACCTTTTGCTGAACATCGGTCAGTTGCTTGAACTCCGCGCTATCAGCGATCTGTTGATAAGCTTGGTAAAGATCTGCATTTTGGCCAACCCAGGTGCTGTATTCACTAAGTGCCGGTAAACACGCTTCATAAGCTTGACGTAATTCTTCACTATTTAACACGCCGTTAAGATGACTGACCGGAGAAAAAATACGGTTGAGCTTATCGTCGGACTCCTCAAGCGGTATCACTAAGCTATCCCACGTATAAGGCGCGCCTTGTGCCAGTACTTGCTCAATGCTTTCACGACATAATTCAATAGCGGCTTTAACGGCAGGTTCAACATGAGCAGGTGTAATCTTGCTAAATGGTGGTAATCCGGTCATCGTAAATAACGGGTTATCTTGTAATTGCTGTGACGCATTGCTCATGGTTGAATCCCTAAATTTTGTTAGTGCTAAATAGAATGGGGATTTTTACTTCGTTATTCAAGCCACTCGGTGAAAGAAATACCTAATAGCCTAGGTCTATCATAGCCATAGAAAACAGATCCTCGTAATAACGAAAAATCTCGTTATACTGAATCCATATTTTATTTTCCATCTATTAACGATTAGGAATATCCATGATTGAAGAATTTGATTACATCTCGATTGGCGGCGGCAGCGGCGGTATCGCTAGTGCAAACCGTGCTTCGATGCGCGGCGCTAAATGTGCCATTATTGAAGCCAAAGCTATGGGCGGCACCTGTGTCAACGTAGGCTGTGTTCCTAAAAAAGTCATGTGGTATGCAGGGCATATCGCCGAAGCACTAACATACGCACCGGATTACGGCTTTGAATTTAAACGCGAAGGCTTTAATTGGTCACAGCTTGTCAAAGAACGCGAAGCTTATATTGGCCGCATCCACGACTCTTACGATCGCGTGTTAGGCAACAACAACGTTACCGTTATCAATGGTTACGCCCGCTTCGTTGACAAAAATACAGTCGAAGTTGATGGCAAACAATATCGCGCTAAACACATTACTATTGCTGTTGGTGGCACACCAGTAACGCCTGATATTCCAGGTGCAGAATTTGGTATCGACTCAAACGGTTTCTTCGAACTAAAAGAGCAACCAAAGCGCGTTGCTGTTGTTGGCGCAGGCTACATTGCGGTAGAACTTGCAGGTGTAATGCACGCATTAGGTAGCGAAACTCACCTATTAGTACGTCGCGACAAGCCATTGCGTGCCTTTGACGACATGCTTAGTGATACGCTTGTTGAAATTATGGCAAGTGAAGGCCCAACGCTTCATACACAAAGCACACCTAAATCGGTCATCAAAAATGATGATGGTTCATTAACGCTTAACCTAGAAAGCGGTGAAAGCATCGATGTCGATTGTTTAGTATGGGCTATTGGCCGTCGCCCAGTGACAGAAAACCTAAACCTAGGCGTTACTGGCGTAGAAACTGACGAACGCGGTTATATTCCATCAGACAAATACGAAAACACCAATGTCGATGGTATTTACGCCCTTGGTGATGTGTGTGGCAAAGTTGAATTAACGCCCGTTGCAGTTGCTGCTGGTCGCCACTTGGCAGAACGCCTATTCAACGGTCAAGATGATGCACATCTCGATTACACCGACATTGCAACCGTGGTATTTAGCCATCCGCCAATCGGTACTATCGGTTTAAGTGAAGCTGACGCTATCGCAGCTCACGGTGAAGAAAACGTAAAAGTATATAATTCACAATTTACCGCGATGTATAGCGCTGTCACTCAGCACCGCCAACCAACACGCATGAAGCTTGTGTGTGCAGGTGACGATGAGAAAGTGGTTGGCTTACACTGTATTGGCTTTAACTGTGACGAAATCATCCAAGGTTTTGCCGTTGCCATTAAAATGGGCGCCACCAAAGCTGACTTCGATCGCACCGTAGCGATTCACCCAACATCGGGTGAAGAATTCTGTACGATGCGTTAATTTGTACAACTCAAGGCAGTTCATCTGAGCTGCCTTTTCAGCTCAGATAATATTTTGATTACCTACCAATTACTTCCATCAATAAAATCACCATTAGTTAATAAATACTATAAATCTCATCGTGTCAGTAGCAGTGCCGCGAGCAATAATGCCATTATGGTAGCTAGAGACAATAACGATATTGTGGGTGTTGCACGATTGGCCCCCATTAACAGTGAATGGTTTTTAACTGGGGTTCATGTTGATGAGCAATATAGAAATGCTGGTATTGCCGGCGAGTTAATCAATTGCTTAGCGAAACAACAACCCGTTATTTACTCATTTCCTTATCAACATTTGGTGGCGTTTTATCAACGATTAGGCTTTGAACTTGTCACACCAGACAGCATACCGTGTGAGCTAGCGCAAAGGTTTAATGCCTATGTAAAACAAGGACGCGAAATTGTTGTTATGATAAGAAAAAATAAACAATAAGGTGCCTGCAATGATAAATAGAAACATTCCCCTGACCGATATCCACCGTCACTTAGATGGCAATGTTCGTTTGCAGACTATCTTAGATTTAGGCCGTCAATTTAACGTAGCACTTCCAGCCTATAACCTTATAGATCTAAAGCCCCACGCTCAAGTTGTCGAAAAAGAGCCGTCATTGGTAGCTTTCTTAGCAAAGCTTGATTGGATGGTTGGCGTTATTGGCGATTTAGACGCGGCGCGCCGCATCGCTTATGAAAATGTCGAAGATGCTTTTAACGCAGGTTTAGACTACACCGAGTTACGTTTTAGTCCAGGCTACATGGCGATGAGCCACAAATTATCAGCACAAGGCATTGTCGAAGCAGTCATTGACGGCGTTACTGCTGGCCAAGAAAAATTTGGCGTTCGCACTAATTTAATCGGCATTTTATCTCGCACCTTTGGTGTCGATGCTTGCCAAGTAGAACTAGACGCAATTGTCAGCCAACGAGATAAAATCGTTGCCGTTGATTTAGCAGGCGATGAGTTGGGCTTTCCAAGCGAACTGTTTGTTGGTCAATTTAAACAAGCACGTGATGCAGGTTTTAATATTACGGCCCATGCTGGTGAAGCCGCCGGTAGCGAAGCTATTTGGTATGCCATTGAACAGTTAGGCGCAAGTCGAATTGGTCACGGTGTAAAAGCGATTCATGATCCGAAACTTATGGATTATCTGACAGAACATCAAATAGGCATAGAGTCTTGCCCAACAAGTAATATTCAAACCAGTACTGTTAACAGCTACCAAAATCATCCAATTAAGAAGTTTCTTGAGCATGGCATTAATGTGTCACTTAATACTGACGATCCAGGCGTCAGTGACATTGAGATTGCTTACGAATATACGGTTGCTGCAAAGGCGATCGGGTTAAATGAAAGTGACTTATTCAAACTTCAACAAAATGGTTTAAAGCAAGCTTACTTATCAAACGATGAAAAACAAGCACTTATCAACAAGTGCCAAGCGCGTTAAGTTATATCGCTTTCTAATATTAAATGGACATCGCTAGTGATGTCCTTTTTTGTTTATCGTTCTATTTTGCTGAAGCAACACGTTTTTTGTCTGGCAAAGAATAGCGCAGAATACGTTTAACAACACCGCTGTATTGGGTCCAAAAGCTGCCAGTATTATAGGGCAGCCCATATTCTTTAAAGACGGCTTGTACCTGTGGCGCGACCTCTTGATAGCGTGAAGATGGTAAATCAGGAAATAAGTGGTGTTCAATTTGAAAACTCAAGTGACCCGTTAAAACATGAAACCAATGCTTACCTTGGATATTCGACGAACCTAGTCCTTGGCGATAATACCAATGTCCCAAACTCTCATCTTTTATGGATTCCTCGGTAAATGTATGAACATGCTCGGTAAAATGGCCACAAAATATGATGGTTGATGTCCATAAATTTCTCAATAAGTTCGCCAACAAGTTACCAACAAAGACCCATAAGAATAATGGACCCGCAATGGCAGGGAACAATAAGTAATCTTTAATAAGTTGGCGTGCTCCCTTGCCAAAAAATCGGCGCTTTAATTCGCCATGATCAACATGATGATTTCGATTTTCATTTTTCTTACCAATGAACACTCGCTCTCCAGCAAGTTCATGATATGAAATACCCCATTGGAACAGCACACTTAAATTAAGATAAGTTATAAACTGCCACAGGTTTTTAATACGCCATCTAAAATCACTGGATAATCGTAACAAGCCATAACCAAAATCGCGATCTTTGCCAATGACATTAGTGTAAGTATGGTGCTCAAAATTATGGACTCGATTCCAACTTGCGCCGTCACAGGCAATATCCCATTCATAGGCTCTTGAGTTAATATGCTTGTCATTCATCCAATCATATTGTCCATGCATCACATTATGACCAATTTCCATATTCTCTAAAATTTTGGCCAAGGCTAGCAGTAATACACCAATGCCCCACATCGCCGGATGGATAAGACCACACATCAATAGAATGCGCCCGCCCCATTCACAATAACGTTGACGCCTGATAATAGAGCGAATGTAAGTAGCGTCTTCAGCGCCAACCTTTGCCAAGGTCGTTTGCTTAATATTTTTAATAGCTGATTCAAAAGCTTTAAAGTCTATTGGATTCATATTGATAGCTCCAAATCACTGATAGGTTGCGATACACACAGTTGAATCAATTGCTCACCAGCACCAGACAGGTCACCAGTACGAATATCCTTAACAATGCCTCTTTTTTTAACACACTGACATTGATGACACACTCCAATACCACAACCTCGAATAACAGGTTGTTGTTGGTGCTCTAGCTCTTCAAGCAAGGTGCGCTGATTGGTTATTGTTAATTCATTTGTACCCAATGACACCTTAAATTCTTGCTGCTGCAAATTTACCATGGGTGTAAACGAGAACTGCTCTTGAAAGTAATTGAAACCCAGTGCCTGCGCTTTCAATTTAATGCCGTTCATTAGACTCGCGGGACCACAGCAGTAAACATCTCGCAATTGCTCATTAGTGAAAAGCAGCATATTTTTATGCTGCTCCCTATCGACTAAATCGAATTCGAAATGACTGAACTGAGCGCGAAGCTGAGACAACAAATCAACAAAATAATGTTGGTTGTGCGATGCAATATAACGCAAGTAGACAGACTGCTTTATCGTACTTAAATGCTGCGACAACATCGAAATAATAGGTGTAACTCCCGAGCCTGCTGCGATCATAGTAATGGGTAATTCACTCTTTTCTAAAACAAAATCACCCTGCGCTTTGGAGATATTAAGCCACTGATCTATTTTTATAATTTCAGCTAGCTGCCCTGTAAATTGTCCTTGTTTTTGACGCTTGATCAACAAGGTAATTTTCTGATCTTGTTTATAAAGGTCGGGAGATGAAGCAACGGTGAAGGTGCGCGTTAATAATCGTCCATTGTGTTCAATGGTTAGCTGAATATGTTGTCCAGCAGTATGCACAGGCCAGCCGCGCTGAAGCTTAAGCGTCACTAAACTGTAATTTGAATCACTGTGCTCCACGTCAATGACCTTGCCACGATAACTATCGCTGCGCCATGCAGGTAGCCAATATTGCACGACAGGTTCGAGGTATGAAGCAAAACTATGATGATGAAAAAACCACTGACTCATCTTATTAAAGCACTTAGAAATCATTTTAGAGTACACTTGTAAGCTGAATTTGAGCGCACAAGTGTACTCTAAAAAATAGAGATGTAAACGTGCGTTTTCCAATGAAACGTAATGCATTGAAAATAAAGAACATACAAAAAACGCCACTAACGAATTAGTGGCGTAAAATTAGGAAAGGAAGAAAATTAACCGCGGGCGATATTTTTTAATTCAACGCGAGAAGGCGTAAAAATTGATTCGAGTAACGCAATAGCTTTTTCCGGCTGCGCATCACCACACATAAACGCATCAAAGGCTGCATACTCTAATTCTGGCCACGTATGCACACTAATATGAGATTCAGCTAATAATGCAACTCCAGTTATTCCACCACCAACGAACGTATGGATATGGATATGTAACAGCGTTGCACCAGAAATTTCAGCAGCTTGCGTTAATGCATCTTCCATTAACTCAATATCATTGAGTTGCGAAGCGCCATAAAAATCAGCAATTAAATGTTGCCCCGTGCTTGTCGCAGCACACTCGCTGGTTGTTACGTTATCATCTTCAACCAAATTAACTTGATAAGATTTGCTAACTTGTTGCTCAACAAGAGAAGATGTGATTTTTTTTGAAGCAGTCATCGATAATAGAGCTCATAATTCAAGAAAATACGCATGCATCTTAATGCACGGCGTTACGGGCATTATACTGACGTAATCCCATTAGGTGTAGCATGCCATAAAATAAACAAATGACAGAGCTCCATAACCAAAAAGAACTGCCTTGCTCAGTCACAGAAGATATTAAGAATAATCCTCCTACTCCGCGGATTAAAAATAGACTAGTAATTCCAACTAAGCCAATCTTTAATAAGGGTAATTTTCGAATAACATTGGCTGCCGATAATGCGTACATCGAAAAGATACAAAGCACAATAACAATGAAACTGGTAATGATTGTTGGGCGCATACTTCCTTGCTCAGCCCAAGCAGACATTTGCTCGCCTGCTCCGAAAAAGCGATACCAACTGGCGCCAAATATAATACAGCCAACATGAAGTAGAGCAGCCAGTCCATTACCAATAGCTGCGGCGATTAAAAATCCGTTCATGACGAATCCCTGTTCATAGTCATTTAATCGAAAATACCTATTTTAGCTTGCAGAATGACAATTATTAATAAGCGATAGTCAGATTTGAATCAGCACAAAACTGCTTGGCCAAACATAACATTATTCTTTAAATGAATTAAGCCATTTATTCAACAACGAAGATAAACCACTAAAGATTATAATTCCAGCTAAATCAGCAAGATAATCATAGATATCTAAAGTTCTAGTCGGTAAAAAATGTTGGCTAAGCTCTTCAATTGTAACAAATATCCAAACTGCCAAGCTGCCCCAATATATAGAGAGTTTTTTGATTTTTAACGTTCGACATCGAGTCGCTAAATTCGCAAACAGGGTTAACATTCCAAATAGACAAAAATGGCCAATTTTATCTCCGTAAGGAAGCGTACTAACTAACTTGAATAGCCCATTAGATTGGCCCGTATTAGCTACATAAATAGCCCAAAGTATGAAAACAAAAAAGCAGATTGCGAGGGAAGTTAGGTACTTTTGCATAAAGTGGGGTTCGTAAATTGAATAAGTTAATCGTGTAATTCTAATTACCACAAACTGTATTCAATCTGTACAAAGTCACCAACTAAAGAATAAAAAGGCGCTGGTCATAGTTAGGACATGACCAACGCAAAACTTACAAACTAAGATCTCAAAAATTAGAAATAGTTATTCACTATAGAAACGTGATTCATGGCTGATCACCACTTCACCTGACTCCATATCACGAATGATTAATTCCACAGGCAACACTCGGCGCGGTAAATTCACTGGATCGGCGGTTAAGGTAATAACCAATGATGACATTTCACCGGAATCAATGGAGAACGACTTATTCAAACTAGATTCAATGCCATCAATACCTTTAGCTTGAACACTAAAGCTTCTAGCGGTTGGTTCTTTATTTAACAGCTTAATTTGATAGCTGTTTTCAATAAAATCATCATTATTTACCCGATAGAGAACATTACGATCACGCAGTACTGTTAACTCAACGGTTGAACGAGTAAACCAATAACCCGTCATTGCAGCAAAAACCACAAAACAAATGACGGCGTAGCCAATAATTTTCGGTCTAAATAAATGTGTTTTACCACCTTTGAGTTCATGCTCACTGGTAAAGCTGATTAAACCTTTTGGATAATTAAATTGCGACATGGTTTGATCACACGCATCAACACAGGCACCACAGTTAATACACTCGTACTGTAATCCGTTGCGAATATCGATACCTGTTGGGCATACATCAACACATAAATTACAGTCGACACAATCACCAAGCCCCATCTCTTTATGGTCGTCTTTGCGACGGCGACGACCACGATTCTCACCACGCTCAGTATCGTAGCCAACTAATAGAGTATCTTTATCAAACATTGCAGATTGGAAACGTGCATATGGACACATATGCAAACACATTTTCTCTTTTAAGAATCCAGCATTTCCCCATGTACACAAGGCAAAAAATGAAACCCAAAACCACGGTTGAATACCTAAAGAGCCATCGACTATACCTGAATAGAGTTCAATCGGCGGCATAAAATAAGAAACAAATGTTGTAGCTGTCAAAAACGCAACCAACACCCAGCTTGCGTGTTTTAAGCTTTTCTTAATGAACTTTTCGCCATTCATTTTTTGCTTATCAAGCTTCATACGTTGGTTACGGCTACCTTCTATTTTTTCTTCAAGCCAAAAAAACATAAATAACCAGTGGGTTTGTGGACACAAAAAGCCACACCACACACGGCCTAACCACGTAGTAATAAAGAACAAAGCGAATGCCGCGACCATAAAAATACCGGCGACTATTGGAAAGTCTTGTGGATATAACGTATTACCAAAAATATGCCATTGCTGGTTACTGGCATCGAGCAAGATGGCTGGGAAGCCACCGATTTCTATCCACGGTAATATAACGAATAACGTCATTAAAAACATGGCAATACCACGGCGAATGCGTTGGTATTTACCCTTTTGTTCACGCACATAAATGGCGCTTTTTTGATTACTGCCAGGGGCGATAATCATATCTTTTGGATTGATGTTTACGGACATGCTATTGCTACTATTTTAATAAAATTTATAAACTCCCTATGGCAAGTAGCACGCCAACTTAAAATAAAAATAAACCACTGATTAATATAAACAAATAAAAATAAAGCACCAACCAAAGCCACGATATATCGCCACCACCAACGACATACCGCGCACAAAGGTTATTTATACATCGATTTCAGGCTTGTCGACTGCAAAACCTGCGGCATGAAAATGACCACCACCGCCATACTGCTCAGCTACCTTAGCCACATCAATGCCATCTTTAGCTGAACGTAGTGAATATACTCGCTTATCAAAGCGGTCGAAATACAGCGCAGCGAATGGGAAACCTTGCGCTAATTGCTCGCCCATTTCACTCACTAAATGCGTTGAATTAACACAAGGAACACGATGACCACCAATAGTCGCCATCGGAATTTTTTCACCTTTAGGCGTTCTCGCTAACTGCATGTTTTGGTAATCGACAATGGCGCCACCTTGCATGATGAGTTCATCAACCTTTGCATCGTCTAAATATGGCATCCATAAGGGCAAGGTTTTCTGCAACGTTAACAACGCAGCTGATACTTGTTTGCTACTTTCCATTTGCCACTGCCATAAATCACGATCTTGGATGTATTTAAGTAATAGCGGCACTGGAGTATCTGGATTTAATGTTTCCCACGTCAATACCGCGCCCGATCGCGACATATCAAACACACAATAATCTAAGCCCTCAAGATCTTGCATTGCACTTTTATGGTGATCGATAACAGTCAATGAATCTGCTTGCTCATGCAACGCTATAAGTGACTCTCGGTCATAAGAAAAATCAACGATGAACACTGTTTTACCAGTAACATCAGGTATTTGTTCGCCGTATTGCGCTGGCATGTAATCACATTCCACACCAAGACGGTCACAATAGACCTTTACTGCTAGTGCAGCACCAAATCCATCGGCACAGTTTTTGTGATAAATACATAAATGACTCATTTTTAATTCCTATTAACTCAGCGGCCTAACAATAGCCAATTTTTTCATTTTTGAACGCAGCGTGCTTTCCGGAAGTTCCAGAATCGCAGCAGCACCAGTTTTTCCACCAATGCGCCACTGACAGTGCTTTAACACGCGTTCGATATGGTTTCGCTCGGCATCTGCCATTGAGCTTACCGCTTGATTATTTTTCACTTTAGTATCAAACAATGCATGTTTAACCTCCATCACATCAGAGGTTGTTAAAATAGCTTCATGTTCTAATACATTTTGTAATTCGCGAATGTTGCCGGGCCAATGATATTGTTTTAATTTCGTCAGGCTCTTTTGCTTAATGCCTCGAATACTCTTGCCTAATTTAGCATTAAGTTTGGTTAAAATAACTTGGCATAACGGCTCAATATCTTCGATGCGTTCACGTAATGGCGGTATATGAATTGGGAAAACATTCAGCCGGTAAAATAAATCCATTCTAAATGTGCCCTCATCAACCATGCGTTGCAAATCACGATTTGTCGCGGCAATGACACGAATATCCACTTTAATTGTCTTATTACCACCAACACGCTCAAACTCTTGTTCTTGTAAGACCTGAAGTAGTTTACCTTGAGCACTCATTGATAACTCACCAATTTCGTCTAAAAAGAGCGTTCCGTTATTCGCGATCTCAAAACGCCCTTTTCGGCGCTCAATCGCCCCCGTAAAAGCACCGCGTTCATGACCAAACAGTTCAGATTCCAGTAAGTTATCGGCAAATGCCGCGCAATTAACTTTGATCAACGGCGTATTACTACGCGGACTTAATTGGTGAATATTACGAGCAACCAACTCTTTGCCGGTGCCATTTTCACCCAAAATCAATACGGTACTTTGTGTTTGAGCCACCAGCTCTAACTGCATCAACATCTTCTCAAACTGCACACTCGAACCAACTAGGCCTTGGCCAGACCATTGTTGCTGAAGTTCGTTAATGAGATAGGTATTTTCAGTTTGCAACTGTTTAGACAGCGTTTTAACTTCAGAAAGAGCATCATGTAAGGCTTTTTCAGCCGCCTTTTGACGTGTAACATCGCGAAATACCGCAACAGCACCAATAATCTTACCATCTCGGTAAACCGCCGTAGTTGTGTACTCAACGGGAAATGAAGAGCCGTCTTTACGCCAAAAAACTTCACCACTTACTTCACGGCTAACGCCATCTTTTAACGTACCGTAGATTTTACACTCGTGAGCAGGATAATCACTGCCATCGGCGTGACTGTGATGATGATATTGATGAATATTGTGACCCAGCATCTCACTGTTATTCCAGCCTGTCATACGCTCAGCAGCTGGATTAATAAATACAGCATTACCATCGAGATCAAAGCCATAAATACCTTCGCCAACGGCGTTTAACAGCAGATCTGAATCCGCTAAATATTGTTTTATCTCTTGAAACATTAGACACAATCCCACTACCACGAAATATCGAGGGTATTGTGACAGGATTTTTAAACATTGAATAGTGCTAGGTATAATCCAATATGTCAGCTCGACAATCTTTATCCATTTCTCTATGGCATAACGAACAGTCGCTCGCGGCATTAAGTGCCTATGACTTTTCAAAAAGGCTACAACAGAGTCGTGATGGTGAACGGCAGTTACTTTTAGTAACCATCCAACACTTTTTTGAACAAACTCATCTTCATCATTAATTAGCAAACTACATTGCTTAAAAACAAGATGAGGATCGAGACAGTAAATACGCTTACCTATTTTTCGGTTAATAAATTTAACCCACACGACATTACTTGCTCGTCGACACCAAGAGACTTCAGAGAGTGCCCAGTGCTGTATTTGGTCGATGAGGTGTGGCCTTGCCATTAGAAACTGATAAATCGATTTAAGACACAGGTCATCCACTAATGACCAATTGTCAGCATAGTGCTCCAACCAATACTCAAACCGCAATAATAAGTCATCATCATAATGTTTCTTAACGAATTTATTAATCAATCCGAAGGCGACTAAAAACTCTTCGTTGTATTGCGCATTGGCTAACAGGGATTCAGTAATTTCTAGTACCTCATGCGGCGTTAGATTACTGTGTTCATCATGAAACCTACTAATAATGAGCTTTATATCGGGTGCAGTAGCGCCAAGACATTGAAAGCCCTGTGGGAAATAACGTTGACTAGATTTTGATTTTTCGACGGTGCTAACCTTATTCAAGGCTTGTAATATCTCCTGCGAGTATGACGCCAAAGCTTGCATAAAGAATGCTCTTTATCGAAATGAGTTCATTGAGCATTTTGAATGAAACATATTGCTAGATCAAATTTACAGCCAAGTCATTGTCCAGATAGACAAATAGTTAAATTTGAGCGTAAGAAATAAAAAAGCCACTTACAAAGTGGCTTAGAGAAAATGAGCACCACATGTGTCGTGCTCTTTATTAAAGGAAGGTTGCCATTATTTTCTTGGCTCTAGTCCTTCAGCTAACTTCGCAGCAAGACCAGCATAACGATAACCAGCTAAGGTGCCGTAATGTTTGTTTGATGCTGCTTCTAATTTCATTTTTAGATCAGTAGCTGTGCCACGAGTCATTGCAATAAATGTTGCGGAAGGTTTAGGTGAACGACTAGATTTAGGCTTAGCATTTGCAAGCGCTAAGTCTTTAACCAACTTATTCACGAAATAATCTTGAAGCATTATTCTGTATTGATCAGATTGCGCGCCACGAGATTTAATATCGCCATATATTGCGTCAACAAACTTATTTACAGTTTTAACTGGGTCCAGAACGTCATGACCAGCAGCTTGCAGCTTGATTAGTGAATCTAATCGATGTGCCGCTAAAGGAGCACCAATCGCTTGTCGAATAATGTAGTTACCGTATTGCTCAAACTTGTTATAACCAATGCGTTTAAAGATTTTTTCATCAATCCAGAACGCAGGTAAGTTCACGCCATTCTCAATCAAGAAATCAACAGCGCGCTCTTGTTTCTCTTTAGCGTAAGGTACGAATACTTGCTTATCTTTATGAGCTTGCGTTAATTCATTGCGGTACATCACACCACCAACAGCTTTAGCAACATGACCAAGTTCGCGAGCATGTTGTTGAACAACTGTTCTGTAGGCACTGTCTAGCTCATCATAACCTTTAGATGGTTCAAAGCTTGTAGCGTCGATTAGGTTTGCTAGAATGCGTTGCTTATTCTTTTGACCTAAACGCGTCGCTTCAACAGGATCTTCACCAATTGCTTCGGTTAAAATTCGCGGATCTAACGCACTGCCTTTCGAATAAGCATCCCAACGTAGACGCTTATCAGTCAATTGACGATCAGCAATTTTATTTAACAGTTCAGCTTCTTCTTTTGGAGATTTATCACCAGCAAACTCCTTGTAACCCCATTCGATAGCAAATTTATCGTACGGACCTGGATCGTAATCGATTGGTGATACACCATCATCTGGTTGCATTACATAGTTAAATCGAGCGTAATCCATGATAGAAGAAGATACACCAAATTCTTTAACGAACTTAGGATCTCTTAACTGCTCAATGCTGTAAGAGTTATTACCAATAAAGTTATGGTGTAAACCAGTTGAATGCCCTACTTCATGTGCAACAACAAAGCGTACTAAATCGCTCATTACATCATTCGGTAAAGGTAGTTTCTTAGCTCGTGGATCAGTCGCGCCTGCTTGAGCGAAATACCAGCCTTCAAGTAATTTGATGACGTTGTGATACATACGTACATCAGCTTCAATAATTTCACCTGAACGCGGGTCAGCTACATGCGGTCCTTGTGCATTAGGGATACCAGATGGGATCCAACGAACAACAGAGAAACGTGCATCTTCTGGATCCCAATCAGGGTTTTCTTCTACTGTTGGCGCCATTTTAGCAATAATGGCATTTTTAAAGCCCGCTTGTTCAAACGCAGGCTGCCAAAATTCAATACCTTCACGTACTGCTTCAACGAAACGTTGCGGAGTACCTTGATCTGTCTCTTATACACATCTCCGAGCCCACGAGACTAGGCATGATCTCGTA
>OJBM01000051.1_pt1 | contig 69711 bp, 55 predicted proteins | sample 1591061 | NCBI WGS metagenome assembly OJBM01 (sample SAMN05416872, study PRJEB24817) | seawater metagenome | isolation source: Sea water | place: Canada:Atlantic | collected 2013-11
AATCTCAATCTAAAATGTCGATATAACTTGCAACAATAGGACGGGTCCATATAAGGCAAGTATGCCGTGGCTCAATTTGAAATTGATGCTCACCAATACTCAGATGCTTGGGAATTAGTGTACGGTCAATGGCTTCCCAATAGTGGCTTTCAGCCCAGTGGTGATTTTTGCTTTGAGCGCTATTTGAATGACCCCAATATGCACCCTACTAAAAAACACATATTAGAAGTGTGTATCCCTGTGAAACCTTTATAAAATTTCACCCAAGCAGAATAGCTGCGCTTATTCTGCTTGGGTGAAACGTCGCCGATAACCAATGGGAGACAACCCCACACGTTGTTTAAACAACTTTGTAAAGGAACTAATATCGTTGTAACCCACCTTGTGCACCACCTGAGCCAATGGGGTGGTGGAGTGTTCTAATAATGTTTTAGCGGTTTCTATGCGCACATTTTGCAAATAGGTTAATGGGGTCACCCCCAATTCACTTTTAAAACGTCTAATTAATGTTCGTTGACTGACCCCCATTTTTTCAGCCAGCCGAACTTGGTCTACGTTTACATCCAAATGATTATTGATCCAATATTGGGTTTTTGCCACCACCGGGTCACTGCTTGAGGTGGTGGACAATAAGTTATGATAAGGGGATTGGGCATTTTCACTGGTGTTAATTAACATGGTTTTCGCACACTGCATGGCTAAATCTTCAGAGATTTGTTTTTCGATAATGTGTAGAGCCAAATTGAAATAGGCGGTCATGGTGCCAGCGCAAATTAAATTATCTTGCTCGGTGAGCATGGCTTGGGAATTTAGATTTATGTGTGGGTAACGTTGCCTGAAGGTTTTTTCTAACCACCAAGTGGTGGTGGCTTTTCGGCCATCCAGTAAGCCAGTCTCTGCCAAAATAAAGGTACCCGTGCAATTTGCCCCTATGGTGGATTTATTTTTCCAGCTTTGTACTAACCAGCCTTTAAGCTCTGACAGACTGTCCATCATTTTTTCAAAATGACTTAAGCCTTCAAACAAAAAGCCTGGAATGTAAATGAAGTCAAAGTGTTCGCCATTGTTGATATGAGTATCAGCTTGCAATGAAAAGCCGCCACTGGTTTGTACGGGGCCAGGCTCTAAAGACACGGTTTTCCATTCAAATTGTGCACTGTCTTTGCCTAGCTGAGCCTGTAAGTGGCTATTGGCAATTTGAAAAGCATCCACCGGTCCCGTGAGACTGGATAAATAGCAACCCTTATAAAGTACAACCCCTACTTTATACATGGCGAGACCACAAAGTAGTTAAGTGTAGTGGGCTATTGACGGTTGAGGACATCTTAACTCTCTGAATTTTATACAATTTTTAAAATGGCGTTGACGGGTTGGCTATCTGTGTGGCTCAAGTTCGTCCAATATGGCTATGTAGTTGTCAAATTTGACAATATCACATAATTTGGTCATTGCTTAGACTTAATTTTTCTAATTATTTCACCAAGCGAGTCATTCATGACATTACCTGTGCAATTTGAAAATCGTTTAAGCCTGCCCGCCGTTGTGGCCCCTATGTTTTTAGCGTCAGGCACTCAGTTGGTGACCGAGTGTTGTAAAGCGGGGGTGGTGGGCACCTTTCCCGCATTGAACCAGCGCTCTACGCAAGGGTTTGATGATTGGTTGACGGAAATTGAAACAGAATTAGAGCGCTTCCATGAAGAAACAGGCATTAAACCAGCCCCTTTTGGCGTTAACTTAATTGTGCATAAAAGTAACCCAAGGCTTGAGGCTGATTTAGCGGTGTGTGTGAAGCATAAAGTGCCATTGATCATTACTTCGCTTGGGGCGCAGAGCGCTTTAGTAGAAGCGGTGCACAGCTATGGTGGCTTGGTGTTCCATGACGTGGTGAATGCGCGTCATGCTAAGAAAGCCGCCCAAGCGGGAGTAGACGGCCTAATTGCTGTATCAGCCGGTGCAGGGGGCCATGCGGGCACGTTAAACCCATTTGCGTTAGTCAATGAAATCAGAGCCTTCTTTGATAAAACCGTTTTGTTATCGGGCAGTTTATCCACTGGCAGTGATATTGCCGCGGCGCAAATGATGGGAGCCGATTTGGCTTACATGGGCACGCGTTTTATTAATACTCAAGAATGCATGGCACAAGAAGAATATAAACAACAAATTACTCAAACCAGCGCCAATGATATTGTTTATACGCCGGTAATTTCTGGTGTACATGCTAATTTTATTCGCCAAAGTGTTGAGGCAGCTGGGTTAGATTTAGCCACACTTGAGCGTCCCTCAAAAATTGATTTTGGTGCCGAATTAGATGAAGCCAGTGATGATAGCCATGAAGGCAGTGCAGCCAAACCTTGGAAGGATATTTGGTCGGCAGGGCATGGGGTCGGTAGCATTGACGATACACCAAAGGCTAAAGATTTGATTGATCGCTTAAAAGCGGAATATAAAACGGCCCATGATCAGCAAGTATTAAAAGTCGCAAAGTTGACTTGAGGCTTGGGAGGCTCTAAATAACCCATCTTAGGCATGGTTTTCGCGGTTATATTCAAATCATCTAACCTGTGAATATTCGTACTAATATCTTCTATACTCACTTAATAGTCTATTAAGTGAGTTCTCCATGACAGCCAGCCCTCATCTGATTGAATATGACAATTTGTCTATTAGATTACTGTCTGCATTGGCTGGCAATGCCCTTGGCAACCTATCTACTTCTGCTGGGAAAATGCTAGACGTTGCCTGCTTCTTTTTTGATAAAGACATCTCTAAATCATTATTGAGTTTTCATACCCTGTATTTAGAAAACAGCCACCTAGATAACCATAAAGACGATATTAACCAGCAAGCCGATGATATTTTTGCTGCGGCACAGTTGTCGGTTACAGCTGCGCAAGCTGTAGATTTTGATGCCGCCTCCCAGAAAAAAATTACAGAGTTAGCCAATGTCCAAAAAGAATTAGAAGCGCTTATTCAACAAGATAGCCTAATTAAAAAACGCATGGTGCCAGTGATGCAGTGCATGCAATATGAAGACTTAATATCGAACCGTATACAAAGGCTTATATTGTGCTGGGAATACATGATATTGATATTGAGAAAACCCAAGGAAGTGAGCATTAATCAAGCTTTGGAAAAATTTAACCATTTATTAGCCAGTGAAGACGAGCACCAGAAATTTTTTGAAAGTGTTTTAAAGTGTCAATATAACCAGCAAGATATTAATGACGTAAGCCATGAAATTGAAGATGTTAGCGATTTATTAGAGCGTTTTTTTGCATTTTCACATGCCTCTTTAGAGGCGTGTGTTTTACAAACTCAACAAGCCTTTGATGAACTAATGATGTTATTAGATTTAGTAACAGGTGAGTCCAAAGACGTGGCGTATTTATTTACAGATGAAAATGAATCCTTAAGCGACATTAAAAGCATTATTTCCAAAAGTCACCATGACCCTAATAATCACCAAGTAAGTCAGGTTATAAAGGAGATAGCCATAGCCAGCGAACAACACAGCAATGAAGCTAAAGACATTATTCAATCGTTTATGATGGCGTTGCAATCTCAGGATATGATTAGGCAAAATATCGAAAACATAGCTCATGTCCATCAAGTTTGGAGTTTTTATAGACACTCCATAAAAACTCAGAAAAAGATAAATGCTAATTATTTGATCGATTTTGGCCAAGACCTTATTGGCAAAATGACGTCGCGCCCTGAACAGGTGATTGTTGAAGGCTTTATTCCTGGTGTAGATGCTGGCTCCGAAGAAGAGGAAAGTATATTTTTTTAAGAAACATTCCATAAGGGTATGGAATTTATATTTTTATCAAGAGTATCTATATGAATAATCTTTTAAAAATAACCTTGCTAATCGTTTTGTGTTTTTTTTATGCTGGCAGTATGGCCCAAGGCATTATTCGAGTTTCAAATTTACACATTGCACCTGCTGGCTTTATTGAAAACAACATACCACAAGGGATTTTTTATGATATTGCCAAGAAAATTATTCTAGATGCAGGCTACACACCGGAAATTCAATTACTGCCTTATCCTAGGGTATTGGATAATTTAGCTTCAGGGCGCGCTGACATGTCTATTTTAATTACCAATAAAGCTATCGAGGAAACATGCGATAGTATTATGCCTCTCGCTCAAGTGCATAGCATTATAGTTGGTCTAAAAGGCCATGATTTTTCTGAACTATCGTCATTACAGGGTAAAACGGTCGGTGTTTTGCGGCTTGCAAAATATGATCGCAACTTTGAAAAGAACGCTAAAATAAAGAAATATGAATTTAACAGTTACGAGCAAGGCCTCAAGATGCTTTTATCAAAACGTTTTGATGCAATGGCAGGTACTCAAATTAGTGTCTATTACACATTAGCTAAGCAGGGATATTCACATACCTTGCTAGGAAAACCGTTGATAATAAACTCAAATAGCATTTCTATTCAGTATTCCAAAAAGTCTCTAAATCCACAGGCTAAAGACCCTATAGCGCAGGCTGCCCGGAAACTTCTGGACAAGGGTGAACTGGATAAAATAATCGCCAGTTACCTCTCCAGACCTAGAATTTAACCAAACCAATTAGCCAAAAACGATAAGTCCTTAATTTTATTTAGTCACAGCTTAATGACTTGATGCTCGCTTAGGTTATCAATAGAACGGTATTTCCCAAATAATAGAATTGCCAGTGCTTGGCATAGGGATTAATGTGTGATCATTAAAAATAATGAAATATAAAAAGTTAAATTATGAACTTTAAATTGTCAGTGCTGGATCAGTCGCTATCCCCTTCACGAGAGCATGCCGCTCAAGCCTTACAAGAAACTCTGCAAATGGCCAAGTGGTGTGAAGAGTTGGGCTATCATCGATTTTGGGTGTCTGAACATCATGCATTTCCTGCGGTAGCAGGCAGTGCTCCAGAAGTATTATTAGCAGCACTGGGGGCCGCCACAAGTCGCATTAGGCTTGGTTCGGGAGGGATTATGCTGCCCCACTACAGCCCCTATAAAGTGGCCGAGACATTTTCACTGTTGGCCAATTTATATCCCAACCGCATTGATCTAGGGGTGGGCCGAGCGCCAGGTGCTGATATGTCTACGGCCATGGCGTTGGCCACAGATGGCCGCCCTAAGTTTGAAAAATTTCCCCAGTTAGTGGAAAAGCTGAGTGAATATTTATGGAATGATGTCACCGCCCCCATTGTGAGCCCTAAACCTCCTAAAGACTTGCCTTTATGGATGCTAGGTTCTAGCCCTGATAGCGCTGCGTTAGCAGCTCAACGGGGCCTGCCTTACAACTTAGCCGCATTTATTAACCCGCAAGCCAGTCCTCAATTTATTGAGTATTACAAAAATAACTTTAAAGCCAGTGAGTTACTTAAAAAGCCTTATTCGATATTAACCATGAGCGTATTTTGCAGTGAGTCAACCGAACAAGCCCAAGCTTCGCAATTAACCTTTGATATTAATTTTTATCGATTTATTACAGGCCAAAGCACGGGTACTTTTTTAACGCCGCAAGAAGCCATGTTGTATCCCATTAGTGCGCCATTAGCCGAATTTATCGCAGGACGACAAAGTCTAAGGGCTGTGGGTAACCCTAAGCAAGTGAAAGAAATAGTAGCGGGTATTGCTGAAGAATTTGCAGTGGATGAAATTATGGCTGTGAGTAATTTGTATTATTTTCAAGATAGAAAACGTTCATTTGAGCTTTTAAAAAATGCTTTTGGTAAATCTTGATAGGTGAGAAACGCGTTAATAATGGCAGTTAAAATAAACTGCCATTATTATTAAAATACACTATTCAAAAGAAGCCAAAATAACCTGCCCCATGTTTTTGTTATCGCTATTGGTGATGTAACGATACTTGTGCAACCAATCAAAAACATCGTAAAACTCATAATATTCAATGTCTGTGCTGAGGGTTCTAATGCCACTGTTGTTGTAGTTGTCTTCACCGCTTAATGATACCGTCATTTTATGACCATCTTTATCGGCCTGCATTTCATTATGCGCCATGGTCTCACTTAATATCAGTGGGTAGTGATAGTTATACAATTGGCTGGCAGATGGCGCGTTGCTAACATTCATTACTCGTCCATCTATACGTAAGTCCTGTGTACAGGAATCGTATCCCATATCATTGGCGGCACCACATGCACTATGAAGAGGGACCACACTGTCATCACTGCCTTTAATAAAGGGGTGAGTTAGTAGCCCATAAAACTCGTCCCCTGTTGCTGCAATCCGTATTCTAGGAATTTCAGGAATATTATTCACCGCGGTATTACGAGCAACTGATGGTTGTAAATCATTCATCACTCCAGGGTTAATGCCCACTTCAATACTAAGGCCAACCCACTCTAAAAGTGCTTCAACCACATCAATGCCCACATTGATACCGCTGACTAAATCCATGCCTACATTGGCCAATTCGGTGCCGCCGCCAGCACCTGCCATATCAATAAAAGCCACCACTTTTAAACGCTCTGATAATTCACTGCCAAGCAAAGAATCTTTGTTGGCCATGATGTAACGCATGACTAAATCACCGGTAGAGTGGGTAATGAACACACAGCCATCATCACAATGCCCTGAGCTTAAAATGGGCACCAATTGTTGTGCGATTAATGCCGCGATACTGGTGGATCCTTGCAAAGGGTAGTTTGAAGGATAGTAAAGGGTTTTGCTGGTTGATGGGTTTTTCAACGCAGAGTCGAATGTGGCCCAATAGCTATTACCATCCGCTTCACCATTATCTATGGGAGGAAAAGCCAAATGTTGAGGTAAAAAGCCTTGAATGAGTATGACGTTTTTGCCAGCCAATTGAGCATGACTGAGGCTGGTAATGATTAATAGACTAGCCATTAATAAACTTTTATATAGTTTCATTTCTATTCTCGTTTATTTTTATTTTTCCAGTGTTACCACTGGTAATGAGATCAGACTACAAAATTGATATGCGGTTAAGGTACTTTTAAGTGTTTTGTTTTTGGTTATGGTTTACCTCCTAATTGCTCTAAAAATTCTAAACGCTCTTGTGAATCCGAGTTGATGTAGCCTTCATTTATATAGTCGCTGAAAGGGAAGCCATTAACAGAAAAAGTCTGCTGCTTCACCTCTCCATATTGCGTGGTGTAATCTGGGTTAGACGGCATACGGGTTAAACTTAGGTCTCTTAACTCATAGGGGCCAGCATGATCCATAAGTTTTAATGCACTTATATGAGCCTTTAATTCAATAAAGTCATTTTCAAAGGTTAAGTTCTTTTGTTCGCTTAAATGAACTAACGCTTGATTATTTTCAGGGTTATATAAGTTTGCGCTAACAAGGTGATAGCCTGTGTTTTGAGTATTAATGAATACCGGAATATGCAAGTAGGCTTGATTAACAAAAGCTTGTTCCACATGATCTATTTCGGCGACGACATCTTCATAGCGAATAGGGGTGCCTATTTCATAAGATTGTTGGTCGATAGTGAAGTTAGCCACGATACGAATAGAGTCTGAAGAGGTTATGTGAGGCGATACTGCAGGTGCAAATTCAATTTCGAACTGCTCCTGGATCTTAGTTGATTGGCTGACTTTAGCCTCGGCGATACTTTGTCCATTTGAAATTAATCGGGCTGAAACTTTAATGCTTGTATTTGGGTCAAGATGACTCACAGTTGCGCTTGCATGAATACTCTCATGTGAAAAATATTGATGCTTTGATGATATTAGTGAAATGACTGGGCTATTTGGATCCTTAATATTAGTGCTTCTGTTAGAAGGCGTGCTTTTATTTGGGGTGTATTTGTCGAGTTCATGAACATTGCGAATAGGTTTAGAGTTTTCTGGGTACTTTATATCTTCTGAAAAAGATTTGGATATTTGAATTAGGCGAGCTTTGGCTTCTTTTTCATAAAACGGATTTTCAACACTCATATCACTATTGAAATTGTTTAATAATGAGTTGTTGGCTGGGTTAGCTTGAGTGGTAACCTTAATAGAGTGTGTTTTATCTTTAAATAATTCAGAGTGACTAGATGCATTAATAACTTCAGGGTTGTCAGCTGAAACCAGATAAAATCCAATGCCCATCACTATGCTGATGGGGATTGTTTTTATAAGAAATGTATTGCGCATTTTATTGGGCCTTTATTTTTATCGCCTTAAAAACACAACGGAATATAAACCTTGCTGTACAGTGTCACTTGTATGAAATGATGAATGTTTGTTTATATTTTTGAAAATGAGTGGTGCATATAAGTTAAATATTAAAACAATGAGTAGTTTGATACACAAACATACAATTTAAACTCTATGACTATTTAAGGCTCACTATTTAGAGTGACTGGCACGCTTGGTAGAGTGAATGTCTTTTCATGTCTAACTAAATACCTCGAAGTTAGAATGGCAGATTGTTAATATGCGCCAACAAAATAATGTTAGTGGTGTGAATATGGAATTTGAAGAATTAGTAAAAACTCGCCGCAGTATTCGTGGTTATAAAAAAGACCCTGTACCGTTAACTGTTTTACAAGAAATTGTTGAGATTGCTAAAGGCGCACCTTCTTCAATGAACACGCAGCCATGGCACATGCACATTATTACAGGTGAGCCTTTGGAGCGAATTCGTAAAGGCAATACTGAAAATATGATTGCCGGTGTTGCTCCTAAGCGGGACTTTCCCATGAAGGAGTCTTATGAAGGTGTGCACCGTCAACGCCAAGTGGATGTTGCTATTCAATTATTCTCAGCCATGGGCATTGAGCGTGACGACAAGGCTCGTCGCACAGATTGGGTAATGCGTGGCTTTAGACAATTTGATGCACCTGTGTCGATTGTATTAACCTATGATAAATATTTAGAGCCTGCTGCCATTAGTCAATTCGATTTAGGTGCGGTGTCTTATGGTATTTGTTTAGCGGCCTGGGAGCGTGGATTGGGTACCGTTATCAATGGACAGGGTATCATGCAGTCGGACGTGGTACGTGAACATGCAAATATTCCAGATGATCAAAATATTATGATTTGCATCGCCATGGGTTATCCTAATGACGATTTTTCAGCCAATGACGTAAAATCTGTGCGAGCCAATAATGAGGACTTTGTACACTTTGTGGGCTTTGAAGAGTCGCCTAGTAAACCGCTAACAAAACCAAAAAAAGAAATAGCCTAACTTTTTTGTCTATATTTTTAATATAAGAAATAGGTTTTTTTACTTTTCTAATCGTATATTTTATTCACGATTTACTTATTAAAGGCCACATCTCGTGGCCAGGGTTTATGATGGCAGCCATTGCATAGCACCTCTACCTGCAGCGCATGCCCACATTGCTTGTGAATGAGTCTTTCATGAGTGTCTGATTTTGGAAGGTAATCGATTACCCATTGCCTCATAGTCATCACCAGTGGGAAAAGAGATTTTCCTTTTTTGGTAAGTTGGTATTCACTGCGTGGAGGATTTTCTTGATATTCGCTGCGTTGTAAAATGTTGACATCAACCAGCATATTAAGACGCATGGTTAAAATATTAGAAGCAATTTTTAAACTTTTTAAAAATTCATCGTAACGTTTGACGCCAAGAAAAGCAGATATCAGCAAAAGCAACGTCCAACGATCCCCAATTAAATCACTTACCGTGGCCAAAGATAAATCTTCCCGACCGTTTTTAATGGCACTGCGAACTCGACGTTTAGAGAATGAATTAATTTCTCCTATTTGTTCTTCAAGTTCATTTTTAATGTCGGGCCATTGAACATCGTTAGCATTTAAGATTTGCTGACAATATTTGCAAACTGCTGTGGGCGTTAAAGTGTGCTGGCAGCTATTGTGAAATAAAGAAATAGGCAATACCTCACCAGCATGGTCACTCCATTCCAATTCCCACTGCCAGGCTAATAACGAAGAGGAAAATAATCCAAGGCCTTTTTCAGTTAATTTATATTCAAATCGATTGCCTGTGGTGGAATAACAGCGCTTATATAAAACATCGGCTTCCAAAAGAGCGCCTAAACGACGGGTCAGGGTGGTGCGACTGGCGCCAGTGTGAAGACGCAATTCCTCAAATCGGCTGCGCCCTAAAAAAATATCTCGCAGAATGAGCAGAACCCAGCGATCACCAATGACATCAAGCCCAGCTGCCATTTGATTGTTAATGATTAATTGTGTGTTGGTCATGGCTCGATATTACCCATATTCCTAAATTTGTATATATCGAATTATCTTTTCGGCGCTTTCCTTATCCTAAATATTATATTTAAGTTTCATAATAAAAGTTACTTTTAGCCATATATTGCCAATTTATACGTTAAATAATGACACCTATATAAAAATTCATTAATAATTGAGCTGGTTAGTCTCATAGTGCAAGTTACTATGTTGTGCAAATTTCACAAAAGCAAGGACTTAAACATGGCCAGTATTTTGGAAAAAAAGCTCATCAGCACCCTAAAACCTAATGGACACCCATATCTAAATGGTCCTTGGACCCCTAATGTAGAAGAGCACACAGCCACAGACATGGAGGTCATAGGGAAAATACCCACCGACATTGATGGTGTTTACATTCGCAATACAGAAAATCCAATTTTAGAACCCATTGGTCATTATCATCCGTTTGATGGGGACGGCATGATACACAGCATTTCTTTTCGAGAAGGGGTTGCGCAATATCGAAATCGGTTTGTTCGTACAAAAGGCTTTGAGGCTGAACAGTTAGCCGGTGAAGCATTGTGGACCGGCATTGCAAATAATCCGGCCCTTTCCAAACGGCCAGGCTGGGGGGCTCAGGGTTATGTAAAAGATTCCTCCAGCACAGATGTGGTGGTACACGCTGGAAAAATACTCTCGACCTTTTGGCAGTGTGGTGATGGTTATCGTTTAGACCCATACACACTTGAACAACACGGTGCTGAAAGTTGGACCCCTTTAGGAGGCATATCCGCACACCCTAAGGTGGACGAAAATAGCGGAGAGTTATTGTTTTTTAATTATTCAAAATACCCTCCTTATCAGCACTACGGAGTGGTAGACAAAAATAATAAATTAATTCATTACACACCCGTGCCTTTACCCGGTCCACGATTGCCCCATGATATGGCTTTTACTGAAAATTATTCGATCTTGGTGGATCTACCGCTTTTTTGGGATCCTGAATTATTAAAAGTAAATAAACATCATGCCTGTTTCTACGAAAATACCCCCACCCGTTTTGCCATCATTCCTCGCTACGGAAACCAACAAGACATTCAATGGTTTGAGGCTGCTCCCACTTATGTGTTGCATTGGATGAACGCCTATGAAGAAGGAGATGAAATTATTTTAGAAGGCTATTTTCAAGATAACCCCACGCCAGAGCCGTTGGCTGGTATGCCGCGAGCTGTGGGTCAATTAATGGCAAATATCGATCAGCACTCTTTTCAATCTAAATTACACCGCTGGCGTTTCAATTTAAAAACAGGGCAGGTTATTGAAGAGCACCTTGACCCAAGAGTGTTGGAGTTTGGAAGCTTTAATCAGCAATACGCTGGGCGAAAAACCCGTTACCTATACAGCACCTACAGTAAACCAGGTTGGTTTTTATTTTCAGGGTTAGTGAAGCACGACTTTGAAAGTGGTGAATCTTGGCAGCTTGATTTTGGCGAAGAGCGTTACGGAAGTGAAGCCCCATTTGCCCCAAGAGTGAATTCCAAAGATGAAGATGATGGCTATATCGTCAGTTTTATTACCGATATGAAAGCGGATCGTTCGGAATGCATTTTAGTCGACGCCAAAGATATTGAAGCCGGACCCGTGTGTCGCATCATTTTGCCCCATCGAATTTGCAGTGGCACCCATGCTACATGGGCTGATGGTCCAACTATTCGCAAGCATCAATAAACGCTGTTTAATTTGAGGGGAATATTATGAATCAACAGCGAGTTTATATTCTTGGTGGTCATCAATCGGATTTTTCACGGAACTGGGCACGAGAAGAACATTCATTATTTGACATGTTTGCTGACACTGTCAAAAAAGGCATGACAGCTTGCCGCTTAGACCCCACTGAAATTGACGTGGGTCATGTGGGAAATTTTGTGGGGGATTTATTTACTGGCCAAGCTCATTTAGGTGGTTTTTTTGGTCATGTGGATCCTGCTTTAGCTTACTTACCCGCCACCCGCCATGAAGCGGCTTGTGCGTCGGGGTCCATGGCGATCTTAGCGGCCATGGCCGATATTGAATCGGGCCGTTACGATTTAGCGTGTGTGCTGGGCGTTGAAATGATGCGCAATGTAAGCGGTGAACAAGCTGCCCAAAATTTGCGCCCTGCTGCTTGGAGCGACAAAGAATGGTGCGATACGCCTTATGTGTGGCCTTGTGCTTTTGATGATTTAATACATCAGTATCAAAACAAATATGGAATAAACATGGAGCACTTACGTTCCATCTCAAAAAAGAATTTTAAAAATGCTCAATGCAATCCCAATGCGCAATCTCGAAAGTGGCAATTTAACGTGGACAGTTTTACCAATAACGATACTGAAAACCCAGTGATAAGTGGACAAATTCGTCGTCAAGATTGTGGTCAGATTACCGATGGTGCGGCCGTACTATTTTTAGCCGGTGAAAAACGCGCGCAAGCTTACGCACGTAAAAGGCGCATGAAATTAAAAGATATTCCTTATATAAAGGGCTGGGGACACATTAATGCCCCTATGCTGCTAAAAGAAAAACTCGTGTTAAGTGAAGGACAGGACTATATATTTCCTCATATTCATAAATTATTTGAACAAACTTTACAGCGTGCCAATATGGAAAACTTACAAAACATTAATGGCCTTGAAGTACATGATTGTTTTAACATAACCGAATACATGATTCTTGATCATTCTGGCTTACGCCCCCCTGGAGAAATTTGGCAAGCCATTGAAGAAGGGCACACCCAAGCAGGTGGTATGTTACCGGTGAACATGAGTGGGGGCTTAATTGGCTTGGGGCATCCGGTAGGCGCCACTGGCATACGCATGGCGCTGGACTGTTATAAACAAGTGACGTATAAGGCTGGCGATTATCAAATTGGTGGTGCCCGCAATATGATGACATTTAATTTAGGGGGCAGTGCCACCACCTGTGCCAGTTTAATTATTGGCCGAGAATGATGGAGCTAAAGAATAGTAATTTAAAAAGCCAATTTAAAATAATAATAAAAGTAAAATTATGAACACCCAAATAAATGAAGTGTATATCGTAGATGCCGTGCGCATACCAAGAGCAAAGGTGCGTATTAAGGATGAGGGGCAGCGCAGTGAAAGCGCTTATTCAGGATTAAAACCCATTGAATTACTCGAGCCACTCTTTCATGCATTGGCTGAGCGAAATCAGCTGGACAGTCGTGAAGTGGAAGACGTTTTATTAGGGTGCGCCACACAAACCCAAGAACAAGGGGCTAACCTTGCCAAAATTGCTGCCCTTTACGCAGGTTGGTCAGATCAGGTATCTGGGGTTACTTTAAATCGATTTTGTTGTTCTGGATTGGATGCTGTGAATATAGCCGCCTCTAAAATAATGGCGGGCATGGAGTCGTTAGTGGTGGCCGGAGGGGTTGAGCAATTAAGTTGTGTGCCCATGTTTGCCGATAATGGCCCGTGGTATTCAGATAAAAAGGTCATGAAACAAACTCGCTTTTTGCACATGGGTTTGGCGGCAGACTTAATCAGTCATCAACAAAATTATTCTAGAGCTTCTCTTGATGAGTTGTCGGTACGTTCACACCAAAAAGCGTTAAATGCGCAAGAAAAAGGCTACTTTAATAAGTCGCTGATTCCAGTGGTCGATAGTAAAGGGGAAATCCGTCTTAGTGTCGATGACAGTGTTCGTGAAGATATATCCATGGAAACACTTAGTAGCCTTTCACCTCGTTTTAGTGCATTTGTGGGCATGGGGCAAGCGGTGGTGGAGCAAGTGTACCCAGCTGATGAATTGGTAGCGCAACACAGCAGTGCTAACTCTCCAGCGTTAGTGGATGGAGCCAGTTTGGTATTATTGGCCAGTAAAGAAAAATGCCAAGCATTAAATTTAACCCCAAGAGCGAAAGTGACTCATTTTGCCAATGCCAGTGACGAACCGGTTAAAATGTTAACAGGCCATGTTCGTGCCATGGAAAAAATGTTAAAGGCCACGCAGTTATCGGTTGATGATATTGATTTGTGGGAAGTGAATGAATCTTTTGCCGCCAGCGTGCTTAATTTTCAGCAGCACTTTTGTATTGATGATAATAAATTAAATGTAAATGGTAGTGCCATTGCTTTAGGGCATCCTTTAGGTGCCACTGGTGGGAATTTAATCGGTATGTTACTGGATGAGCTTGAACGTCAAAACTTAACCCGTGGTGTGGTGGCCATTTGTGGTGGCGCCGGTGTTGGTGTGGTGACCATGATAGAGCGAATATAGATTTCCCAACACTCTATTTATAAATAAGGGCCTACTGGCCCTTATTTATTGTCTTTATTTTTTACATTTTTTTGTTAGGGTAGTTGAACATTTTTAACATTAAAAATTCTAATGTTATAAAGAATTGGCAATGGCTCTAAAGGCTTCGGTGGTCTCTAGGGCTGATTCAAAATTATTTTTCATAAAATCAATGTTGGCAGAATTTTTAACAATCACCACATTGCTTTTTTTATTCACGTAAATAAATTGATCATACACACCAAGGGCCATGAATTCTTCATCGGCATTAACCGGCAACCACCACTGATAGCCATAACCTAAATCCATCTTGGCACTGTTACGTTTACCGGGTGTTAAATGTGGTGCATCAGGCGTCACTGAAGCTTTCACCCAACTGGCAGGAATCACTTGTTCACCAGCCCACTTCCCATCGTCTAAGTACAGTTTTCCAAAGCGTGCAAAATCGCGCGTTAATAAATTCAAACCCCCTAATACCATGGGCTCGCCAGTTGAATCCGTTATGTAAATGGCGTCTTCTTCTGTGCCTAATTTAGACCATAGTTTTTCATTAAAATAATCACCAATTGAGCGGCCTGTGGCGTTGCGCAATACCATGCCTAATACATGGGTATCAATGCTTACGTAATGCAAGAAAGTACCTTGTTCTCTTTCGTTTACTAATGATGCAGCAAAGTCATCAAAGGACCCACCCAATGCCATCAAACGGCCAAAGCGATTAATGTCTGAATTAAAATTTTGGTAGTCTTCGTTAAAGGCCACGCCACTGGACATTTGCAATACATTTTTAATGCTCACGCCGTCGTAGCCAGTGCCTTTTAACTGGGGTACATATTCAGTGACCGCTTGCTCTAGATTTCTAATTTTCCCCTCAGATACCGCCACGCCAAAAATAGCCGATAAAAATGATTTGGCCATGGACCAAGAAATTCGGCGGTCAAACTCACCGGTGCCTTGAAAATAATCCTCATAGGTAATGTCGTTACCTTTTAATACTAAAAGGGCCGTTGTGCTACTGCGGGTTAAAAAATCTTGCAGAGACTTTTGTTGGCCTTTGTAAAGATAATGTTCAGGCAGTGATTGTAAATCATGTTCAAACTGGTGTGGTGTACCTGATTTTTTAATGGTCAGTGTGGGGACTATGTTTTTCATATTGGAAAAGTTTTCAACAATTTTTCCTTCATCAAACAAGGTAATAGTTCGGTAAAGCTGTTGGCTTTCTTGCCAGTTAAGAGAGGCGACGATCAAAACGATGGCGCCCAGCCCAAGAATACCGAGGCTTAAGAATTTTAAGAGTTGACGCATTGTTATTTTCCTAATGAATTTTTATTAGCGTTTCTCGATAGTATATCGATTGATCTATAAATAAAAGAGGTGTGTATTTCAAGGAGTGTGTTATATGGACAATTTGAATAAGGGAAGGTCATTAAACCAGCTGGCTAATTTATTGTATTTACAATATCAGGAGGAAAAAGGCGAGGCCAAAAAGGCCCCGCAAAGACGACGTGCAGGCTGATAAATACTCGGGCTCGACGAGTTTAACGTTTACCTGAACGCCTTAACGCTGAGGCGGTAAAGCTTTTACGTTTAACAGAGGTGCCAAATTTAAACGGCTCCTGCTCTTCGTTATTTAGCTCTACCAAATACCGACCTGACAATAAGTCGTAATTGGTGGTGGAGATGTACCAGGGGGCGTTAGCATTAACAAACTGCAGTGCGTGGCCTTCCGATACACGCCATAAAACGTTGCGGTTATCATAGTGGTCGGCAATGGCAATTTGCCAGCTGTCTTCATCCACATAAAAAGTACGTTTGGCGTATACGTGGCGCTCACCTTCTTTAAGGGTGGCTTCTACTTTCCATACTCGGTGTAATTCATAGCGCGTAAGGTCCTGATTAATGTGGCCAACCTGTGCGATGTCTTTGTATTTCATATTGGGGTCGGCTAATTGATAGGCATTGTAGGGAATGTACAGCTCTTGCTTACCCACAAGGTTCCAGTGGTACTTGTTAGGGGCGCCGTTATACATGTCTACCTGATCGGAAGTGCGTAACCCCTCAGATACCTGTGCGGGTGCGTCGTAAGCAATTTGCGGGGCGCGACGCACGCGACGTTGGCCTGCGTTATAAGCCCACGCCATGCGAGGCTGGTTAACTTGATCGATGGTTTCATGTACCAGCAAAACGTTACCGGTTAAACGGGCAGGGGATTTAATGGACTGGGTGTAATAAAACAAAACATTATCATCTTCTTTTTGATCAAAGCCATCAGCTAAATAGTGAGGAGAGGTCAGTTGTGCACGCACTTTTACCGGCGTAAAACCGCCGTTACGTTGCACTGAAAGCGTGGCGAGATTACGCTCGATAGAGCCTCCGCGAAAGCGGCTCACATGATTCCAAATAACTTCTAAGCCATTTTGAGGAATGGCAAATGGTACGGTTTCATCAAAGTTAACCATGCCATTACCGCCATCAACTAATTCAGCCTTGGTGGCATTTTTTTTCGCTTTGTTATAAATGTCTTTTGGGTATGCGGCGGTGCGATGGGTTTGATACACCGGCATCTTGTAAGTGTCTGGGTATTTTTCAAATAAAGCGATTTGTCCGTCGGTTAAGCGGTGTTTATGTTGCGCAATATTTTTAGCCGTAATGATAAATAAAGGTGCCTCTTGCGCGTAAATATTAGTTAATGGGTCGGCATTTAGGTTAGCACTTAGCCCGCCGTCATAGATGGGAATGCTGCCATCTTGGTTGGCAGCCATTTGTGCGCCAATGTGGGTTAATTCATCCCCTAATTTATTGGCTTCAAGGGTGGATACCTTTGCCGTGGTGGTGCTACTGAGTAGGGCCATGAGTAAACTAGATGAAGCCAGTGTGCGTATTTTCATATTGCGTCCTCGCGGCGGGCAACCTAGGTTCACAAATAAGTGCCCGCAATTAGTGAGTGAAATTACTTTTTTGAAAAATTTAGAACTGCATGCCAATGCTCACAGAGGCGAAATCGTGATCGCTGACCACACTGTAATCGCCGCCCATGTATTGGGTGTAGGAAATATTGGCATTGTAAGTTTCAAGGTAATTGGCTTGCACACTTAGCCCAAGAGATTTTTGTCCTTCACCAAAATTCCCCCCTGGCTGAGGAGAATAGCCTTTCACATCATGGCTCCACGCTATGGTGGGTTTTAAGTTCACACCCATGAAGGCATCGGAATATTCCGCCACTAAGCGAGCGCGATATCCCCAAGAACTTTCAGTGACAAAACCATCGTCATCACTTGGGTCGGTGGGATCAAACTCTCCAAAAATATCTGAGCGTCCATATTTAATGGCGTCAGATCCTTCATCGAAACTGTGCACAAAGGTGTAGCCGGCTTCGCCAATTAGCGTCATGCGATTTGCACCGGCCACTTGGTCAAAAAATTTCACGGCACTCATTTGAATTTGTGAAATATCAAATAAGCGATAGCCTTCTGAAGTTTCACCGTCCAAAGTATTTAGGTAATCTTCGTTTAGTTCGGTTGCACTGGAAGAGCCACGTACAAGTGTACCGATCACCATGGGGCCGTTGATTTGAATGGGTGCATCAATTTTGTGGCTGATTTCCCCAGAGATGGCCATGGAACCTGCGTTAGTAGCAAAGCTTAAACCCGTGACAATAATGTCTTCTGGGTAGGTCACAAAGTAATTAGAGGTGGCGACGATATTGACTAAAGCCCCTTGCTGAGCACCAGCGGTGGCGGCATCAACGGTGGCTTGTAACGCCGCGCCTGCATCAATGTGTGCTTGGCTACCTGCTGTATAATCGCCATTGGCTAAAGCAGTTTCTATATTAGTTTGCCCTTGAGTTGCAATGGGAGTAACAATGCCTAGTACATAGGCTTCTTCATCAAATGTGTTTTTAGTGCCGCTGGCCAAAGGGGTGCGGCTGTGAATGTTCATGGCATAAATGCCAAATTCAGTATCTCCTAGTGCCTCAGATAAATATCGCATGGCGAATCCAAACTGGCCATCGTCCCGAGCTTTGCGGTTGCCATCTTCATGCCGACCCACACTAAAAGTCCCGCCGCCTACCAGCACCGCACTACATCCTTCTGGAGCGTAATCGTTGGTGGCAAAGTAAGTACCGCAACCAGGAATAACCGACTCTTGAAATTCAATTTGATAAAATGTTTCAGCGCTTAAATTATCGGATAAGCCAATATTGGCGTAGGCCATGTTAACGGGTAATAGGCCTTCTTTAATTTCAGCACCGGGGCGGCGAAACGCATTTACATCCACAGGATTAATAGAGTTAATGCCTCCGCGAATAAATGTGCTTTCTCCCCAGCTCACCACTTGCTTACCTAGGCGCGCATCAAGTGGCATATCTAAAATATCAAATGAGCCATAAACAAACGCGTCTAACAACGCCACCCCTTCTGACTTTGATAGCTCATTAAAATCAGAATCATCTAACCGGGAATCGGCATCGGAATAATCTAAATTGGTACCGGTAGGGCCATTGCCTCGTTCTGCGGTAGGGGTATGGCCATATTCAACTTGATTATTAGCCAAAGCTGAGTCGTACCAATATTTGCCTCGCACGAAGCCGCCAACATTTTGATAACTAAATTGTAAGTCGTGACTGCCTTTGAATATTTGTGAAAAAGCATCGCCACTTTTGTAATTTCGATTGCCATCATCACTGTTGCTAAAATTATCTGTGCCATCGCTATTAGACAGCAAAGCAGCATCTTGAGATTCCACACGCCAGCTGGACCCCATGCTTAATTGACTATCAAATGATCCTTCAATTTGACCTATGTTAAATTCAAGTGCTTGCGCTTGCGCCGTCATGATGACAGGAATGATAAGCGCTAGAGCCTGTTTGCATCCGAGAGAATGTTGGTGTTTTTTAAGCTTCATAGTGGCCGCCTCTTTTATTATTTTTTGTCGGTGAACTCTGAAATTAATTTTTTTAGAGTCGCACTTTTTGTTGACCTGCTATTGATACCATGAAGAAACGTCAGCGAAACGGACAAAAAGACACAAAACGTAGACCAAAATTGCCAGTATTTTGGTGACTATTGGGAATTGTGTTTTTGATAGACAATGTGGCTGTTAGATCGAATAACTTATGTTTTAAGTTTTATACGATTCGTAAAACCCTTAAGTCAAAAAGGGGATTGAAAATAATGATAAAACAAGGTTTAGCCAAAACCCTCTAATGGCTGGTCTAGGAGTTGCAACTCTACAATCATTGAAGGCTTTATAAGGGTTGAAATATGGTAGCCATGAGTTATTTAAGTGTGGTTGAAAGCTATAACGACTATAAAACCGTTGTTCATGATCTAATTTCATCAATCTTAACGGGGGTTGATGTACCTGAATTACTTGATCAAAATAGTGCAGGAGAGAATGTATTGCGCGATATTGATGCGAATTATCCTTTTGTTGAGCTTTTATACACGCTAAATGAAAAGGGCATTCAAACCAGTGAAAACTACGCTAAAACAAAAGATGGCATTATCATACTGCCTGATGCTAAGCATACTAATCGCAGTCAGCGCCCTTATTTTAAATTAGCAGACAACTCTCACACCATAGACATTACAGCCCCTTATATGTCTGCCACCACGGGCCATTTGTGTTTGTCGGCTGCATTGAAGAGGACGAACGAAGAGGGTGAAATACAAGGCTATTTAGTGATTGATATTCACCTGACTCATATAATTGAATTTTTAAGAGGGGACGAATTACGTCGCAAAGCTTCGCCATTTTTTTGTGGGGTATACAGTTTGATGGTGGTGGGGCTAATGGGGGTCGCGGGTATTATGCTGTATATCGCTTTTCAATCTTTACTTAATATTTTTCCAATTGATACGAGTAAAAGCCACCCTCCTTATGAGTTATTTGAGGTGATTATTTTTATTACTTTAAGCTTGGCTATTTTTGACTTAGGAAAAACAATTTTGGAAGAAGAAGTGCTCATGCACAAAGATGTTTTTCGTCATAGTTCTACTCGGCGTACCATCACGCGCTTCTTAGCGGCTATTTTAATTGCGGTTTCTATTGAGGCGTTATTAAGTATGTTTAAAGCATCGTTAGGAGACATTGAACATATGAACTCAGCAGTCTACATGATGCTTTCAGTGGTGGGGTTATTGCTGGCTTTGGGGGGCTATGTGTATTTGGGAGCCAAAGCGGAAAGAATATTACTCAGTAATAAAATGGACTTTGGACGACACAGCAGTTAGCACTTTTAAAACTGGGGTAATTTAGAAAAGTAAATGCAGTGATATTAAAAAACGGCCCGTAGGCCGTTTTTTAATGTTTACACTTAAAAACTCAGTTTAGTTTTCTTCATAAGTTTCAATGGCAGGGCATGCGCAAATTAAATTACGATCGCCATACACGTCATCAATGCGGTTCACCGTAGGCCAAAATTTATTTTCATAAACATAGGCTGCTGGGAAGGCCGCTTGCTCGCGAGTGTAAGGACGCTCCCAATCACCGGCAATGTCTTTTTGGGTGTGCGGTGCATGCTTTAGAGGGTTATTCTCTTCATCCATCTCACCAGATTTCACCGCATTTACTTCGGCTTTAATGGCGGTCATGGCAGAGATAAAACGATCCAGTTCGGCTTTACTTTCTGATTCAGTCGGCTCAATCATGAAGGTGCCTGCCACAGGGAAGCTCATGGTTGGTGCATGGAAACCGTAATCCATTAGGCGCTTGGCAAAGTCTACTTCGGTAATACCGGTTTCGGCTTTAATGGGGCGTAAATCCACAATGCATTCGTGGGCCACACGACCATTTTGGCCTGAGTACAAAATTGGATAATGCTCAGCTAGTTTTTTACTTAAGTAGTTACCATTTAACAGAGCCATTTGTGTGGCTTGGCGCAAGCCTTTTGCCCCAAGTAAACGTACGTACATGTACGAAATAGGCAAGATAGAAGCACTGCCGTAAGGCGCGGCACTGACCGCACTTTGGCCCACAGACTCATCATCAATTTGACGAACCGCGTGGTTAGCAATAAAAGGTGCTAGGTGTTTCTTAACACCGATAGGACCCATACCAGGACCGCCACCGCCGTGAGGAATAGCAAAGGTTTTGTGCAGGTTCATGTGGCTAACATCGGCACCAATGTAAGCGGGTTGAGTCACACCCACTTGGGCATTTAGGTTGGCACCATCCATGTAAACCTGACCGCCGTTAGCATGAATAAGGTCGCAAATTTCTTTAGCCCCTTCTTCATAAATACCGTGGGTAGATGGGTAAGTCATCATTAGGCAAGACAGACTGTCTTTTAATTCTTCGGCCTTTTCTTTTAAATCGTTAAAGTCTACGTTGCCTTCGTCATCACATTTAGTCACTACCACACGCATGCCTGCCATTTGCGCAGAAGCTGGGTTAGTGCCGTGGGCAGAGCGTGGAATTAGGCAGATGTTTCTATGCCCATCATTGCGGCTTTCGTGGTAATGACGAATGGCCATTAAGCCCGCGTATTCCCCTTGTGCACCTGAGTTAGGTTGCATGCAAATAGCATCGAAGCCAGTGATGTCACGCAGTAAATGATCAAATTCGGTGATCATTTTTTCGTAGCCCTGAGTTTGTGACTTAGGAGCGAACGGGTGGATGTTACCAATTTCAGGCCAAGTCACTGGAATCATTTGTGCGGTGGCGTTTAGTTTCATGGTGCAAGAGCCCAGCGTGATCATGCTGTGGTTCATGGCCAAATCTTTATTTTCTAAACGCTTCATGTAACGCAGCATTTCGTGTTCGGTGTGGTAACTGTTAAATACAGGGTGCGTTAGGAAGTCACTGGTACGCTTTAAGTGTTCAGGAATGCTGCTTTCTACTTCTTCGTCTAGCATTTCAATGTTGAAGTTTTCGTCATCGGCTTTTAGACCCGTGATCACTTCGAACAAGGTGGTCATGTCGTTGCGAGTGGTATTTTCGCTGATGCTTAACCCCACCACATTGTCAGAACCTTCTGCTTCATGGGCTTGAATCTGTGTTCGAAGGTTAATGCGGGCTTCTTGGGCACGAGCCAATACTTCAGCTTTGTTTGGCACTTCAATGGTTAATGTATCGAAAGCACTTTGGTTAACAATAACCAAGTCATCAATGGTAGCATCAGTTAAGGCAGCCGCCATGATTTCGGTAAATCGATGAATGCGATTGGCAATACGGATAATGCCATCACGACCATGGTAAACCGTATAGAAAGAGGCCAAGTTAGACAGTAAAACTTGCGCGGTACAAATGTTTGACGTGGCTTTCTCACGACGTATATGTTGTTCACGGGTTTGAAGTGCCATACGCAGCGCACGGTTGCCGTTGGCATCAATGGAAACTCCAATTAAGCGTCCTGGCATGGCACGTTTGTGTGCATCTTTTGTGGCAAAAAATGCTGCGTGTGGGCCACCAAAGCCCATGGGCACACCAAAGCGCTGGCTGTTACCCAGTACCACATCGGCACCCATTTCACCGGGTGATTTTAATAAGGCTAGGGCCATTAAGTCAGTGGCCACAGCGCTTAGCGCATTTTGATCATGCAGTACTGAAATAATTTCCTCAAGATCGCTCACTGTGCCATCGATGGCTGGGTATTGGAACAACGCACCAAAACATTCGTTATTAAGGGCTTCAACCGCAGGGCCAATTAATAGTTCCCAACCAAAGCCTTCGGCGCGGGTTTTTAGTACGTCGATGGTTTGTGGCAGTACATTTTCATCTACAAAGAAAACATTAGATTTATTTTTACGTACCACACGCTTCATTAATGCCATGGCTTCGGCAGCGGCGGTGGCTTCATCTAAAAGTGATGCGTTGGCCAGTTCCATGCCGGTCATGTCGATGACCATTTGCTGGTAATTCAGCAATGACTCTAAGCGGCCTTGGGCTATTTCTGGCTGGTAAGGAGTATAGGCGGTGTACCAACCTGGATTTTCCAATACGTTTCGCAAAATAACGTTAGGCAGTGTGGTCTCGTGATAACCCATGCCGATGTAACTGGTGAATACTTGGTTTTCTGAAGCCAGTGCTTTCAGGCTGGCCAGAGCTTCACGCTCAGGGGTGGCATCTTGCATTTGTAAGAATGGCTCACGCAGAATGCTGCTAGGTACGATTTGCGCGGTTAAATCATCAAGAGAGCTTGCGCCCACATCACTTAACATGGCGTTTACGTCTGCCACGCTTGAACCCAGATGACGCTGTATAAATTCATCACGGTTTTCTAATTGAGAAAGTGTCGCTTTACTCATAAAAGGCCAGCCTTGTGGGGGTGCATATACGGTGCTTAATTGGCACATTGCTTCACATATGTGCACAAAAAAGGTTACAAATTTGAGGGGGCAAATTATAGCAAGGGCCCTAGAGGCTGTCAGGGGATTTCATGCAAATTGAAAACGAGGTGAATAAAGTTCAACTATGTGTGAAAGACTTGCATTGTCTGGCCGTAATTTACCCTGTAACCCAATGAAATTCTCTGATAAGAGGGCAATATAGGCTAATTTCAGAGGGGCCTCAGACTGAGCTACACTGCAATGATGGCCAATTGAGAGGGCGAGCAAATACACATGAAGCCATTCATGAACCCGGTAATGTGGGTGTTTTTACTTTTTTCGCCTCACTTACTGGCACAAAAGCCTGTTAGTTTTGGCATAAGTCCTTGGACAACGCCTCAGCTACTGCAAGCGTGGGCTAAGCCCGTTGAAGAAGCATTAGAAAAACAAACCGGTGTGGCCTATCAAATTTCCAGCTCTGCTAACTTGCAAAAATTCTTATTGGCCGCAGTAGATGGCCAGTTTGAAGTATTACAGGCACCCATACATTTAGGTCTGTATTTGATGCGTCATCACCAATTTAAGGGAGTGATGTTTTCTCGGGCTAAATTAAAACTGATTTTAGTGACCCGTAAGGAGCTATCCATTGATCATTTGGCGCAATTAAAGGGCACTCTAATGGCGGTGTCTGGCCCAGTGGCCATCGCTACTTTGGTGGTCAAAGAGGCCATTAGCAATAAATTATTTGAAGCCCAATTGGCACCAGAAAGAAATCATTGGCAAGCCATGGAAGCATTGCATAAAAAACGCACACACAGCGCGGTAGTGGTGGATTATTTATATGGCCGATTAAGTCAGCCGTTAAAAAGTCGATTAAAAGTGTTGTATGAGTTTCCGGTGGTGCTTGATGGTTTGGTGTTAACGCCCGCTAATTCTTCCGCTGATGCTCAAGCCAACATTCGAAATGGTTTAAAAGATTTTAAGCCCCATAAGAGCTCCTTGCTAAAAGGCTTTGAAGTCATCACCCAGCAAGAGCTAAATGAGTGGTATGAAGTGATGAACGCTTATGTGGCATCGGTTCATCGGCATATGGAGCAAAAATACTTTTCTAAAAGAGTGGTGATCTCCCCTTAAATTAAGAGCTGCTGGCGATAAATTTTCGATATTGCAGGGGAGACTTTTGAAAAGCGCTTTTAAAAGCTCGACCAAAGACACTGGTGCTATTAAAGCCCACTTGTTGGGCAATGTGTTCTATGGATAAAGAGGTATTACTTAACAATTGCTTAGCGTTTTGTAAGCGAATTTTTTGTTGGTATTGCATGGGGGATTCGCCGCTGACATTTTGAAAACGTCTCGATAATGTTCTTGGGCTTACGTTTAAAATGTGGGCCAATTGCTCAAGACCCATATGTTCTTGAAATCGGTGCCTTAAGATTTCTTTAGCGGCATTGACCAACACATCTAAAGCTTGTGATTCCATGAAATCACTTTCTAGCTTGCTAGGTTCGGTAAATTCATAGTATTTAGCACACAGCTGGGCCGCTTCTTCGCCGCAAAATCTTGCAATGGTCATCATCATCACATCCATACACGATTTATGACCGGTGGCACATATGAGTTTATCTGATTCGGTGATGCTGCGTTTTAAATTAACACGAATATTTGGGTAAAGATGTTGAAAGGTACTGGCAAAGGCACCGTGCACGGTGGCTTCTTTTCCGTCTAGTAAACCCGCTTGTGCTAAATAAAACTGCCCAGTAATAAGGCCAATAATTAGCGCGCCGCCAGCGTGTTGTTTTTGAAGCCAAGCCAATACTTCATGTTGTTCTTTAATATGCTGAATATCAGGCCGCCAAATAGCGGGAATGGTAATGATGTCGTATTGGCGTTCATCCAGTTCTTTGGTTTCAATGCCCAAGCCCGTAAAGTTTTGCGCTACCTCCCCTGGGAGGTTAAAAAATGAAATATCAAAGCTTGAATATTCGGGCTGATAGGCAGGTTGCCAGAAAAAATCTACCGCCGCATACACTTCAGCACCGGTAATGATGGTGCTTAACCAAGCTCCTTGCGGCACTAAGTAGGCGCACTTTACCTTGCGTTGAGAATTAAACTTACTGAGCGCTGTATCTAGCATATTCACTCATTTTTATAGGTATTTTGTTAATACCGATTTATTTTGGCTGAAAACATCGAAAAGTAGTCTTTATATGGCGAATATAGTTTTAATTTGACTGCTAGTCTAGTGCTTCTGGTTGCAGCCATAAAAACAATATATTGAATAATTTTAATAACGGATTGATCTGGAGGGGTTATGAGTGAACCAAAAAATTCATTTAGAGATTACATTTCTAAGGAAGAGCTTCAAGATTTAAAGAAACCCAATAATGTTTTAGCCTGGTATTTGCTATTAAAGAATTGGGTGATGGCTGTGGCGCTATTATCTTTAGTGGCGGTGTACCCTAATATATTTACGGTGATTTTTTCCATCGTGTTATTGGGTGGCGTACAAATGGCCATGGGGGCTTTTCTACATGACTGCTCTCACAGAGCCATGTTTAGCAATCAAAAATTAAACGATGTATTGGGCCATTGGTTGGGGGGCATGCCTGTGTTGGTACCTATGAGCTTTTATCGCCCTTACCACTTTGCCCATCATACTGCTAAAACGGAAGATGAAGATCCTGATGTGCAAAATATTAAAAACTATCCAGTGACGAAATCCAGTATGGCTCGAAAGGTTATGCGTGATTTATCTGGTTTGTCTGGTCTGAAATCAACCATTGGCATATTTCTTTATGTGTTAACGGGGCGAATTGGGAATTCAGGAGCCATGGGGATTAAAAAAGATAAAGCCATTTCTCGCTCTGAAATAATGAAAACCAGTTTTGTGAATTATCGTGATGCTTTTTTTCTTCATGGTGCAATATTACTATTGCTGGCTCAACTTGGTCACTTAGAGTTATATGGGTTGTGGTGGGCAGCGATGATTTTTGCTCAGCCATTGATTCTTAGGGTACGTCAAATTGGTGAACATGGTGCGATGCCTGAACTATTCCATGAAGATGTACGATTGACCACTCGCACGACACTGGCCTTATGGTGGGAGAAATTTTTGTTTGGGCCGAATTTTATCAATTACCATCATGAACATCATTTAGCCGCCACGATACCTTCTTACAATTTACCTAAACTTAATAATATGCTGCAAAAAAGAGGGTATTTTGACGGGTACGAACAGGCGCTGGTAAAAGGGGGGTATATGGAAGTACTGCGAATAGCCTCTAGTAAAGCTGCGTAAAATTAAAAACAGCAAATAAAAAAGACAGCCTAAGCTGTCTTTTTTATTTGCTGTGCGAAACCCTAAAATAGTGCTGCTAGGCTTTGGCATCCTACTTCGCTCTATCAACTACTTCCATGTTTTTAGGCTCTCCATTTGAGAGTGCCCAGCCATGGATCTAATTACTCACATTCAGCTGCGTATTCTTCAGGAGAAAGCAAAGCTTCTAATTCGCTGGCTCCTTAGTTTTACTTTAAAGAACCAAGCGTTGTAGCTAAAAAGGAGGTTCTTCGAGTACGCATCAGGCAATAAAAAAGACAGCCGAGGCTGTCTTTGATGCGATGAAATGAGTTAAAGGTTACTCACATTCAGCGGCGTATTCTTCAGGAGAAAGCAAAGCTTCTAATTCACTGGCTTCGCTTAATTTAACTTTAAAGAACCAGGCGCCGTCATAAGGCTCTTCATTGGCACTTTCTGGTGCGTCAACTAAGGCTTCGTTAATTTCAATTACTTCACCAGAAACCGGTGCGTAAATATCAGAAGCCGCTTTTACTGATTCAACCACTGCAATGGCATCGTCTTTATTTATTTCACTGCCTACTTCTGGCAATTCAATGAATACTACATCACCAAGAGACTCTTGTGCGAAATCAGTAATACCCACAGTAACAATGCCGTCGCCTTCATCGCGAATCCATTCATGAGAAGCGATGTATTTTAGTTCAGCTGGAATTTGAGCCATTTTCTTTCCTTTCATTTTCTTTTGCAGCCACTTTAATTTGGCTGCAAACATTTTTAATTATCTAGTGGTTTAATACATGCTTTACAGGATAAACACATTGTTTATCCTGATGCTTTGCATGAACTATTAAATGCTTAGCACTGAAGTAATAAGTGCCTAAACTATTTGTAAACTTTCTGGCCGTTACGTACAAATGGCATACTGACCATGCGCACTGGTACTGCTTTACCGCGCATATCCACTGCACACTCGGTACCTGCGTCGGCGGGTACACGGGCCATGGCGATAGATTGTTGCAAAGTCGGGCTAAAGGTTCCAGAGGTGATTTCACCTAGCTTATCGGAAGCTGTGAAAATTACTTTTTGGTGGCCACGCATGACACCACGGGTTTCCAGTACTAAGCCGACCATTTTGTACTCAATGCCCTTGGCTTTTTCTTCAATTAAAGCCGCTTTTCCAATAAAGTCACGTTCATCTTTAAGAGCAAGGGTCCAGCCCATGTTGGCTTGCCATGGAGAGATCGTTTCATCCATGTCGTTGCCATAAAGGTTCATGCCAGCTTCTAGGCGAAGCGTATCACGGGCACCTAAACCAGCTGGTTTTACGTCGTTCTCAAGTAGGCTATTCCAAACGTTTTGTACCTCATCGCTTGGAATCATAATTTCTAAGCCATCTTCACCTGTGTATCCGGTGCGACCAATGAACCAGCCGCCACTGGGTAGGCCTTGGAAAATAGACAGTTTGTCGATGGTGTTGGCAATCTTTTCAGAAACGGCTTTTTTGGCTTTTTTAATGGCGTTAGGCCCTTGAACAGCAATCATAGCTAAATCAGGTTGTTCGGTTAAAGACACATCAAATTTAGCCGATTGTTGGTCCATCCAAGCTAAATCTTTGTCGCGGGTGGCACAGTTAACCACCACTCGATAGCCGCCTAGGGCATCGGCACGATATACGATTAAATCGTCAATCACGCCCCCTTGCTCATTTAGCATGCCGCTGTATAGCGCCTTGCCTTCTTCTGCTAGCTTGGCCACATCGTTAGCCAGTAGGTATTGAAGATAAGCTTTGGCGTCAGAGCCGGTCACGTCCACTACCGTCATGTGACTAACGTCGAACATGCCTGCGTCTTCGCGAATGAGGGTGTGTTCTTTGATTTGAGATCCGTAATGAATGGGCATGTCCCAACCGCCAAAATCAACAATTTTAGCGGTGGCTTCAATATGTGCGTCGTATAAAGCAGTGCGTTGGCCCATGGATCTTGGCTCCAGCTTAATGTTTAAGAATAAGAAATGGCGGCATTATACCTGCGCCAATAAAAAAGCGAAATTGCATATGTTTCAACTGAGCATGAAGCAATTGCTAAATGAGAGGCTATGGGTGCTTTATTAATGGGAAATTTGCGAAAGGCGAGGGGTGTGAGCAAATAATGCTCTAAAAAATAGGGCTACAGGGCAATGGTTTAGGCTTGCGAATGAAAGCGTCTAAACCATGCTATGTATTTTAAGTGTCTGTTGATTATTCCATTAAGAATAAAATTATGGAACAGCCGGAGTGTTCCAGCGACCAATACCGGTACTGCGCTCAATAAACCCAGTGGCATAGCCTGCTGTGCTGGATGCTGTGGTGGTGACATCTAGATTTGTGGTGGTGGGCACGTTTAAGAAGAAGCCTTGAGAAGCTTGCTGCATGGCGGACGCATCGCCATTTGTCCAGTTAACCGCCGCATTTTGAAATGATAAAAAGAAGTCAGCAGTGCCACCATTGGCCTCAGTGCCAGCCACATCTAGGCTGCTAATGTTTGCCAAAGACACACAGTCGGTACCATCGGTACAGGACCCAGTGCTTGCGCCGATATAAGTGGCTTGGTTATTGGTTTGAGTTCCTAGAGCCGCTGTGAATAAGCTGGCGGCTTGACTGTTGATGGTCATGTCGATGTTCCCTGAGAAACTGGTCATGTCCATTTGTAAAAGCCCTTTAGATTCCTCAGCGCCAACTCTAAAACCAATGACATTATTACTGGCATCAGTGGCCCATTCTAAATAAGGGTTGGTGAAGCTAAATTCTTTAATAGGGTCAGCGCTATCAGTGGTGTCTATGTAGCCTAAGGAAAAATTATTAGCCACGATATCGGTTCCACCCAACACTAATTCATCAGCATTGGCTTGAATTTCTACGTCTTGGCCAAAGGTGAGGCGGCTGTATTGCACATTTAAGTCGCCAGTGGTTGAACCATCACCCACTAGGCTATCTAGGCGCATATAAGCCTGACCTACTGTCTCTTCAAGAGCAGAGTCGTCCATAGCTTGTAATTGGGCATGTACTTGGCTAGCTGCGCTTATGGCAGACATTAGTACCAAGATTTTTAGTAAATTTGGCTTACTCATGGGTTTTATTATTTTTATCCCAGTTATTAGGGCCATTGAAATACAATGAAATTTAGTGCAGGCAGGATATCCCATGAACGACATGTGTCAACGTGTTACAGGTGGGTTTTTTTGTGTAACAGGGTGTTAACAGTACGTGAGTCGCACAAATAAAAAATTACGGTGTACGTGTGTACTAGTAAAACGCAGGTTGCTCAAAAATAGTGCAATGGAATTAGACGTGAGTCACCTAAATTGGTTCACACTCAGAGCTTGGCGTAATCGGTCTGAGTGACAGAAGTTGAGAAAGAAAATATGGAAAAAGTGAGTGCTTACAAGTGGGTTGTGGCTCGTTAATACTCAGTCAGGTGGTAATTGCGACGCGGTTTGAATAGACGATAGCAGAGTGTCCATGGCTATTGGCATTGCCTTTAGTTGGGCACCAATATCAGTGTCCTCTTTTTTTAATTTAGCGTCTAAGTCTGCACACAGCTGGCAAAGTTCGTCAGCGGCGAGATTCGCCGTGACCCCTTTGAGAGCATGGTTGATTTCATAGACGGCTTTTATGTCTTGTTGGTCTGCCGAAGCCAGTAAGCGATTAACGTCTTGGCTGTGATTGTCGGTGAACATACCCAATAAACGCAGCAACAGAGCCTTTTTGCCCCCTAGCTGAGTTAAAGCTTGTTTAATGTTTAGGCCCGGTAGTGTGTCTGGCCAATCAGCCACAATGCGCTCCTTAATTCTCGGGGTGGAAACCCATTTAATAAAGCAGGTAAGTGACTGTATTAGATAAAAAATCACCCACCTAAACTAGTTTGGTTCACTCAAAGGGGAAGTCAAATACTCTTGGGCAATTTGTATCGAATAGCTTAAATAGCGCGCATTATAAGTTTCTGCCCTTTGAAGTGCCGAAGCTGACCCTTTTACTGGTGTTTTGTCCACTCATGTTTTCTAATAAACAGTTGCCTACTAAACCCCTAAAAGGCTTTAAATTTAGTGTTTAATTTATATCAGTCAAATAAAGTCGAAACTTTGTTGGCTCAGCTGGTGAGATTGCTGCTGAGTGAAGAAGTCAGCCCTTTGCAAACCCAAACCATTGTAGTGGAAAACCCAGGTCTTGCTCATTGGTTAAAAATGCAACTGGCCAATACACTGGGACTAGCAGCGAATATAGAGTTTCCCATGCCATCGCGTTTTTTTTGGCAAATTCAGCGCAGTGTGATGCCCGAACTGGCCCAAGAGTCGGTTTATCAAAAAGACAGTTTAACTTGGCTGATTTTTGAATGTTTACAAAATAAACAGTTGCTTAATCGTCCTGAATTTCATTTGCTTGAGCATTTCCTTAATGCCAATAATGAACATGAGTCGAAGGGGCCTCATGCAGCATCAAACCGCCAATCTTTGGCGTTACGCCAATATCGTTTGGCTGGCACCATCAGTGATTTATATGATCAATACTTAGTTTATCGCCCCGATTGGATCAGTGCTTGGGAAAAGCAAATATTTGAAGTGGATGGTGAGCCTCTGGGAGATCATAAGTGGCAGGGCATATTATGGTTTGAATTACGCAAAGCCATTGAAGAAAAGAATTTGCCCTTGTCTCATCGAGCCAACATGCTGGAGGATTTTTTAAAGCATTTGGCAACGCCTTCCTCAAAGGTGCAGCAGGCTTTGCCCGGTCAGGTGATATTTTTTGGTTTTACCACGTTACCCAAACATCAGCTGGATAGCTTAAGCGTATTAAGTCAGCACATGGATGTTCATTTATTAACACCTAACCCGTGTAAATATTACTGGGGCGATGTATTAGATGAAAATACCCAAGCCAGATTACGCTTAAAAGGCAAAGAGTTATTATTGGCAGATTCAGGAAATGACTTGCTGGCGTCTTTGGGTCGAATGGGGCAAGACTATCAGCGTTTATTGTTGGATGTTCCAAAAATTCAAGAGCAGTCTTCTTTTTATGATGAGCCTGCTACTAATCTTTTGCAGAGTATTCAAAGCCAAATACTTAATTTACAAGCAAGTGATTCAGCAGCACAACCAGTAGCAGAAGACGACAGTAGCTTCCAAGTGGTGGGTTGTCATAGCCCCATGCGCGAAGTAGAAGTGCTGCATGATCATTTATTGAGTTTACTAGACTCAAATAAAAAACAGAGCGCGCAATCATTAACCCCGCAAGATATCGTTGTGATGATTCCTGATGTGGCCAGTTACGCCCCTTTCATTGATGCGGTTTTTAATTCGCGCTCTAACGAATTTTATATTCCTTACTCTATTTCAGATAGGCCATTGCAGGCTGAACATCCATTGCTGAATGCATTTTTACTGTTACTGAATATGCCCAACACTCGCATGGGGTTAAGTGAGGTGATGGCATTATTAGAAATGCCAGCGATTTATAAACAGTACGGCTTAAAAGAGCATCAACTTAAACCCATTAATCAATGGTTAACGGCTGCGGGCATTCGCTGGGGATTTGACGAGCACCATCGAGCGCAGCAGAATTTACCAGCTTGGCAAGAGAATAGTTGGTTGTACGGCTTTAAGCGACTATTAATGGGTTATGCCGCGCAATCTTCAACTGATGTGCTTGGCATTGTGCCGGTTGAAAATGTAGAAGGGTTAGAGGCTGCTTTACTGGGGCCGTTAATGAAATTTGTGAATGATTTACACAAATTTAGTGAAGACGTCTCACTTTCAAGAAATGCTCAAGATTGGAGTTTGTTTATCCATGACATGTTGCAAAGTTTCTTTGAAGTGGACGATGAAGAAAGAAATATACTTGAACAGGTTTCGCTGGCGTTGGAAAATTGGAACGGCCATGTGCAAAGTGTTTTTTATGATAAAGACATTGAATTTCAGGTGTTGGTGGATGGTCTCACGCAGGGGTTGCAAAAAACTGCCGGTAGCCAGCATTTCATGGTGGGTAAGATAAACTTTTGTACACTGCTGCCCATGAGAAGTATTCCTTTTAAAGTGGTAGCTGTATTGGGGCTCAATGATCAAGATTACCCACGGTCGGTGACGCCCAGTAGTCTCGACCTAATGCATACCCGCAAAAGACTCGGCGATAGAAGTCGTCGGGATGAAGATCGCTATTTATTTCTTGAAGCTTTGTTATCTGCTAGAGAATCCTTGTGGCTTAGTTATCGCAGTAAAAGCCAGCAAAACGATGAACCTTTAACGCCGTCGGTGGTATTGGCTGAATTAATCGATTACGTGGAAAGTCGGTTTGAATTCCCATCTAGTCGAACTCTACCCTTATTTCAGCAGCATCCTTTGCAAGCCTTTAATCAATCTTATTTCACCGGTCAATCCAGTTTGTACAGTTATAATCGGGATTGGCTGGCGGTTCATGAAAGTGCTGAATATAGCAGTCTTGAATGTAATCATGAGTCGACTTTCTTAATGCAAGAAGCTAATCAAGAGATATTGATTGAAGACTTAATTCAATTCTACCTTCACCCAGCTAAATATTATTTAAATAGAATATTAAAGGTGAATTTATTTTTTGAAAGTGACGTTGTGGATGATGATGAGCCCTTCATTTTAGATTTTTTACAGCAATATCAAGTAAAGCAAGATGTGGTGTCGGCATTTGTGCAGAATGTAAGTCAGACTGAGAGTCACAGTAATGAACTTAGCTATAGCGTGGATAATAAGCGCTACTTTACAGAAGGGCTAAGTGCATTTGGGGAAATTGGTGAGCGTCAATGGCAAAAAATACGCACATCCATTGAACCTGTTTTAGTACATTGCCAACAATATATGCAAGACAAAATAACCACCCCAGTTGAAATTAATGTGAAGTTTTCTTTTGAAAATGAAGAGGCACGGTTATTAGGCTGGCAAAAAAATATTTATGCCAATAACTTAGTTAGGGTGGTGCCGAGCAAACTAAAAGCCAAGAGTGTTTTACCTGCACTCATTGAGCATGCTGCATTGTGTGCAAATGGCAAGGGGGGCGAGTGCATGGTGATATGCCAGGATTATTTGGTGACGCTTAAAAATGTTTCTATGCCTAAGGCTAAGCAATATCTAAAAGAATTATTAGTGTTTTATAAAGAAGGGCAAAAAGAGCCCTTAGCTCTGCTGCCACAAACGGCGTGGCAACTGTATAACCCGCTGCATATAAAAGAAAAATCAGGAGCATTGACTGATAACCGCTTAAAAGAAGCACAAAAGAGCTTTTATGGCTCGCCCCCTCCCTTTGGGCAGGAAGGAGAATGTCAGGATTTAAATATTCGTCGTTGTTTTAATCAGTTAGAGGAAATCCCTCAGCAAACCCTAGACGTGGCAAAAGCCATTTACGATTTTTGGCTCACAGAAAAACTGATGGAGGTAACACCGGTATGAGTGATTCAATAAACCCGTCAGAAGTCACTCTATCCCCTTCAGCCCTTGAGCCTATGATTACAGAGCCCCTTGTCACCGAAAAAGTCCCCCTTGAAGGCATTCGACTCATTGAGGCCAGTGCCGGTACCGGTAAAACCTACACCATAACCAGTTTGTATTTACGCTTGGTATTAGGTCATGACTGTAAGGCATTGAGCCCTGAAAATATATTGGTGGTAACGTTTACGCGAGCCGCCACAGAAGAGTTGCGTGATCGAATTCGCAAACGCCTTAAACAAGCACTTGATGCCTTGCAAAGCGATATTCGCCTCGATAGTTTAATAGAGTCCATTGCCAGTAGCATTACCGATTTGGATCGGGCTAAGCAGCGATTAAAAGACGCTATGCAAATTATGGACATGGCTGCTATTTATACCATTCATGGTTTTTGCCAAAGGTTATTACGCCAAAATGCCATAGAGTCTTTAGTAGCCGATGATTTTGAATTATCTTTAGATGAAAATCATTTTATACAACAAGCAGTGAGAGATGTTTGGCGCAGTTATGTTTACCCCAAACAAGGCAAAGCATTAACACTGCTATTACAAAATTGGCAAACCCCTGATGATCTTCAAGGAGCCGTGGCTTCTTTTCTACATAAAGACGTGGATTTTCATGTGGGCCCTAAAGCGCTGGACTTTGAGACGGCCAGTGAGCAGTTTGATGGGGTACATGAACAATTCTCTATGGAGTGGAGTGAAAATGGTTCAGAGTTTATGGGCAGTATTCGTGAAAATCCAAAATCCAGTGGCTCATTTACCCGCTGGTTAGATGGCCGTGAAGCGATCATTAATAAGTTTGTGGGCAATCCGCTCACTATTAATAACAAAGAGGCCAATACTTTTGGTTATTTTACCCGTGAAGGCATAAAGAAGTCGGTTAAAAAAGGGGGGATACCCAGTGAGCACGAATTGATTGACCTTTTTGATCAATGGGTCAGTGCGCAGCTTCAATTTGAAGAAAGCCGGGTATATGAAAGTCATCAATTAATGATTTTTCTGATTGAAAAAATTCGTATCGCTCTTAAAGATCTTAAGCAAGCACAAGGTGTATTGGCCCCAGATGACTTATTAACCTTATTGAACCAGGCCATTGAAAGTGAAACTGGCTCACAGCTTTTAGAGCAAATTAGAAAGCAATACCCTGTGGCCATGGTGGATGAATTTCAAGACACAGATGCCTTGCAATATAAGGTATTCAATGCCATTTACCAGAAGCCAAAAAACCAAGATACCTCATTAGATAATTCACCAAATAAACTGGCCATGTTTATGATAGGCGACCCCAAACAAGCCATTTATAAATTCAGAGGGGCAGATATCTTCACCTACATTTCCGCTAAAAGGGCTGTGGATGGTGCTTATAGTTTAGATACAAATTATCGCTCTACCCATGAAATGGTCGCCGCCACCAATGGTTTTTTTACTCGCCATGAGCGGCCCTTTATTTACGATAAAGACATTCCGTTTGTTAAAGTATTAGCAAAAGGGGCCGCAGATTCTTTATTTATCGAAGATAAAAAAAGCCCAGCCCTTAGTTGGATGATGGCAGATGGCTTAGGGGTAAGCAGTAAACTTGAATTAAGCGACAGCTGTGCTCAAGGGAGTGCCGAACAAATTTGCCAATTACTTAATTTGGCAAAAACTAATCAAGCCACATTGGCCAATGAACATTTACAAGATGCAAGAGCGCTAAAAGCCCAAGATATTGCGGTATTGGTTCGTAGTGCGAAACAAGCCAAGTGGATAAAAAATGCATTAAGTAAACGCGGTATTGGCAGCGTATATGTGGGCAGAGAAAGTATATTTCAATCAGACCAAGCATTGGCCATGCACTCTCTTTTACAAGCTATTCATGTATTAAGCGAGCAACAGTTTCGAAATGCCCTTGCCCACCCCATATGGCAGGTTTCATTAGAGACATTACAGCAGTTTATGAGTCATGAATCTTTATGGGAACAGCAATTAGAGCAGCTCTATGAAGCCCGTGAAATTTGGTTGAAAAAAGGTGTTATGGCTATGTTTATGTATTGGTTACATAAACGCAATTTACCCGCCACTTGGTTAGCACCTAATACAGAGCAATTGGAAGAAAACGGTGAGCGCTGTCTGACGAACTATTTGCATTTAGCTGAGCTGTTACAAGATGCCAGTGGCGAAGTGCAAGGTATGCAGGGATTAATCAGTTGGTTGAGTCATAAAATCAGCATTAATATTGGCAATGAAGACCAGCAAATGCTGCGCTTAGAAAGCGATGCTAATTTAGTGCAGATTGTCACCATTCATAAATCAAAAGGCCTTGAATACCCAGTGGTGTTTTTGCCCTTCAGTTGGGATGGTAAAGAGTCCAGTGATCCGCTTTTTTATGATGAGCAACTCAATCGATTACGGTGTGATTTACAAGGAGACTTTAAAGAGCAGCGTGTGACAGAAGGATTGGCTGAGGAAGCTCGCCTTTTGTATGTGGCGTTAACCCGGGCGGCCAGTAAGTGCTATGTTGCCATGCCTAAAAACGTTGATAATAAAAAATTAATTAAAACCCTTGAAGTAAGCGCTTTGTATCATGTTTTATGTGAGGGGGTGGTTGAAGGCTTAACGGGTAATTTAACGAAGCAAGCTGGTGCCGAAGCCTATGACGGTATTTATCAGGTAATGAATATGCCCTGTGAGTGTGGCTTTTTGCAGGTCAGTACTCATGATCAAGTCTTAAGTGCCAAAGCATTTAGTGGCGTTATTAAACAAGATTGGGCCATGTCCAGTTTCTCTTCTTTGATTCGCCATGTGCATGTGCCCATGAGCGCTCGTTTAAATCAGGATGAGGTTGAACCTATTGAGCAAGTCATCGTTAGCGAGGAAGAGCTAGCAGGAGCATTTGCGTTTCCTCGAGGGGCGCATGCAGGGAATTTTTTACACACATTATTAGAAGAGATTGACTTCAGTTGCCTGCCAGAAGATTTAGATCAACTAATCCTTGATTTATTAGCACGCTTCTCTATTGAAAATCACTGGTTAGATGTAGTGAAGGCATGGTTAGATGATATTCTACAGGCGCCACTTTTACACAAGGATCTTTCCCTACAAAAGTTAATCCCCAGCAAAAAGCTAGTGGAAATGGAATTCTATTTTCCAGTTTCTCGCTTAAACTGTCATGAGTTTAATATGCTTTTAGGCGCTTATCCTTGCTTGAATGTGACACCTCCCCCCACAGATTTTCGCCAACTTAAAGGCATGCTAAAGGGCTTTATCGATTTAATTTTTGAATGGCAAGGGCAGTATTTCATTTTAGATTATAAGTCTAATTTTCTAGGGGATAATTATGCTAATTACGATGAAGTAGCCACCCATGAAGCCATGAGCGATCATAGGTATGATGTTCAAATGGTAATTTATACGCTTGCTTTGCATCGCTTATTAAAATTAAGAATATCTGATTATAATTACGATCACCATATAGGCGGTGGCTATTATCTTTTTTTAAGGGGCTTAAGCGCGCAGGATAATAAAAATCATTATGGTCAATATTTCCATAAACCTAAAAAAGCGCTAATAGAATCATTGGATAAGTTAATTAAAAACGAGCTTGATATAAAGGCCTTTAGTCAAGATGTGAAGCAACAGATTAACGGCGGGGTTAAGCCATGATTAATCAAGATTCTCAGTTGTTGCCTGAATTGGCATCGGTTATTGAAAAATTGGATGGTAAATTAATCCGTGAAATAGATATTCAATTTGGTGGCTTTTTAAAAGAATTAGACCCAAGTAATGAGGTTCTTGAAGTTGTGGGTTTTTTATTAAGCCAAACGTTAGGAAAGGGCAATGTATGTTTGGACTTTTCTCAGAGCCATGAATTACTCAGCTCAAATCAGTTAGATGTATTATTTCAAAAAATACAACCTAGCCAAGTGATTACGGTGCTAGGGGATAAAGCATTTTTTGAAAGTGATATTAAGACCCCTTTGGTGCTGAAAGAAAGAAGATTATATTTACAGCGTTATTGGTTGTATGAAATGGCGCTTCATTCATCTATTAAGGAAAAAATGCAAGTCATGCCTTGGCCTACTAAAGAGCAAGGAATGTTGGTGCAGCAATTATTTTCTTTAAATAAAAAAGGTGATATCGAGCAAAAAATAGACTGGCAGGCAGTGGCTGTTTGTATTGCTGCTAATAAACAGTTTTCTGTTATCAGTGGGGGGCCTGGCACAGGCAAAACTACCACGGTGATTCGATTGTTAGCCCTGCTTATTAGTTTGTATCAAGGGCATTTTAAGCGTTTTCCTATTATTAAGCTGGCTGCCCCTACGGGTAAGGCCGCCATGCGTTTAACAGAATCCATAAATGGCGCTAAGCAAAAGCTTAATTTTGATGATGCCATTAAGAGTCATATTCCCAGTGAGGCCAGCACACTTCATCGACTATTAAGTCGAAATAGGAAGGGGGAGTTTAAATATAATCAATTTAACCCTCTGCATTTGGACGTTTTAATTGTTGACGAAGCCTCCATGGTGGATTTACCCCTCATGAGTAAGCTTATGAGTGCTTTGCCTAAGCATGGCCAAATTATCTTATTGGGGGATAAAGACCAACTGGCCTCGGTGGAAGCGGGCAGTGTGTTGGCAGATATTTGCGATAACGAAGCGCATCATGGTTATAGCGTGAATAACAGTCAGCTTATTCATGAGATAAGCCAGCAAACCTTACCGAAAGAAGACATGGAGCCAAAGGGGGCCATGTTGCGTGATCATATCTGTCAGCTGCGTACCAGTTACCGCTTCCATGAAAATAGTGGTATTGGCTACTTAGCGAGAGCCGCTAACAAAGGAAATTTTAGCCAATGGCAGAAAACCGCACGGTCAGGCTTTGAAGATTTGAATTTAATTGCCTTAAGCGACGATGCCTTCGAGGTTTTTATTAAAGATTGTGCTGAGCAATATAAACAATATTTAGCTAAAATAGACATTCAAGGCTGTACTGACCAACAGGCATTGGAAATATATGACCTATTTAATCAGTTTCAGGTTTTATGCGCGTTACGAGAGGGCCCATTAGGGGTGATGGGGTTAAATGAATCCATAGAATCCCAGCTCAATAAATTAGCGCTCATAGACAAAAGCGTGTCCTGGTACATGGGGCGGCCTGTCATGGTGATGGAAAATGATTACGGCATGAACCTGTATAATGGCGACATAGGTATTATCTTGCCCCTTAAAGATGACTTGGGTGTCGTACGCCCTAAAGCTGCCTTTATTAATAGCGAAGGCGCGGTGCGTTGGTTACAGCCATCAAGGTTACCTGCCAACGAAACGGTATATGCCATGACAGTACATAAAAGTCAGGGTTCTGAATTTAGTCATTGTGCCTTGGTGCTACCGGACTATCATGCCAGCGTGGTCAGTAAAGAATTAATTTATACCGGTATTACCCGTGCCAAACAAAAGCTCACGTTATTGGCTCGTGATTCAGTGATTAAAAGTGGATTAAAGAACCGCGTACAAAGATCCAGTGGCTTACGAGATAGATTGTGGGTCGCGCCAAAAGAAGAAGTGTTAAAGCCGGTTAGTCTGCAATCAGGCAGTGAGCCCAATCAGTTTTCATTATTTTAAGTAATCAATTTTTAAGGTGTATTAATGGATAAGCAAACCATGGTGACCCGTGAGCAATCCTTGCCTCACAGACAAGAAGAAATAAAAGTAGCCAGTAAGCACGCCGTTTTGGGCAATGTGACCCAAGGGCCATGGCCAACCCATGCCCAAAAAGCTTATTTTGCATTGGGATGTTTCTGGGGAGCCGAACGTCTTTTCTGGCAGCAGCCAGGTGTTTACAGTACTTCGGTTGGCTACATGGGGGGCTTTACTAAAAACGCCACTTATGAAGATGTTTGCTCGGGTAAAACCGCTCATACTGAAACTGTTATGGTGGTGTATAACCAAGAATTAACCGATTTCTGGACCTTGCTTGAAGCTTTTTGGAAAGCTCATAACCCAACTCAGGGCATGCAGCAAGGTAACGATGTGGGAACACAGTATCGTTCAGCCATTTTCTGGACCGATGATATGCAAAAAATGTTTGCTGAAAAAAGCTTATCTTTGTATCAGGATAACCTGAATAAAGCAGGCATGGGTAAAATCACCACTGAAATTAAAAAAGCCAAAGAGTTTTATTTTGCTGAAGATGCACATCAGCAATACCTTCATAAAAACCCTAATGGTTATTGTGGTCTAAGCGGCACCGGTATCGATTTTTAATAGGCGCAAAATAAAAATGCATAAAAATAACCCCCATGGTGGCTCATATGATATGAGCGCGTTATCTCAGGCATTGCCTGAATTAGCGCCCCATATTATCACCGGGCAGAAAGGCCAGTTAACGCTAGACTTCGCTAACCCTTTAGCGATTAAAGCATTAAATAAAGCCATATTAAAAAAAGATTACAAAATTGACTTTTGGGACTTACCAGATGGGTACCTTTGCCCGCCTATTCCTGGGCGAGTGGATTACCTTTATCACCTAAATGATTTATTACCACAATCAAATGATCGCAGTGCCCATGTGTTAGACGTGGGCACAGGAGCCAATTTAATTTACCCAATGCTGGGCAGTCGGATCTTTAATTGGCGTTTTGTTGCCAGTGATATTGATACCATCGCGGTGAATTGTGCTAAGCAACTTGCCAAGGCCAATAAAGGCTTAGATAAACAAATAAAAGTACGCCAGCAAACCGATGAAAGTAAACTGTTCGCGAACATAATCGGTAAAGATGAATACTTTGACATTACGTTGTGTAACCCGCCTTTTCATGCCTCTCAAGAAGATGCCATGGCCGGCACTGAGCGTAAAAATAGGAACCTGAAACGTAATAAAGACAAACGCGGCTCGGCGATTAAAAGCGATAATCAAAAAGATCATTTGAACTTTTCAGGGCAAAGCAGTGAACTTTGGTGTGAAGGAGGCGAACTGGCCTTCATTAAGAAAATGATTAATCAAAGTGCTGCATTTAAAGAGCAGGTGGGCGTGTTTACTTGCTTGGTGTCTAAAAAAGAAAACATGGCTGCCATTACGGCATCTTTAGAATCTCAGAACGTGGCCAGTTTTAAATTTGTAGATATGTCTCAAGGAAATAAAATCAGTCGTTTTGTGGCTTGGACTTACGATAATGAGTGGTTGCTAAATTAAGACAAAAAAACGGACTTTATGTCCGTTTTTTGTCTTAAGGGGTTAGTCATGCTGTGTTAATTTGTTTTGCCTAATCATGGCTTGAATTTCTTCTACATAAGCTTCTCTTCGAGTACTGTACTTCAATAAGCCATGGGCGAGCTCTGCGCCACTGATGGCTTGTTTGTTTTGGCGCATCTCTTTTCGTAAGGCTCTTAAATCTTCATAAGAAGCCTGGCTATTCAAATTGCGCATGTAGCTATTAATAGACTGTTGAATATCTTTAAAACTGGCCACCTCATGGTGCTCATTGTTGTCGCGACCTTTGGGAATAATTCCACAGCCCTTCACATAGCACCATTGCCCAAATAAATTGTTTCCTTGTTTGGCAAAGCGAGAAGTTCCCCATGCCGATTCGTTGGCAGCCTGGGCTAACACCAGTGAAGCGGGAATGGTATCTACTCGAATGAATAGCTCACTAATAATGTCGTTTGGATTAAGTACTTTGACTTTGTATTTCTCAGCTAGCGCCAATAGTTGGTTCATTTGTGCTTGCTTAAATTCACTGCCTTGAGATAAAAGGCTTTTAATCCATTGGCGCTCTTCTAATACTTGCTGATTGGCTTTTTTTATCCTTGGTAGCATGTACGCGAAGAAATCTGATTTTTTTAATTTAACATCTTTATAAGTGGAAAAATCTGGCAGCGCACTGTTTTCATTAAATGTTTTAACTGGCTGACTGCTAAGTTGGCTGACAGGGCCCTGATTTAAGTTCATTTCTTTTGGGAAAAAATATCCCACTAAAAAGGCAATGCTTAATGCCCCAGGCAAAATCGATGCGTTTATTATTTTCATGTATTAATCTATGAATTAATCAAAAGGGCAGTTTAGCAGTTCATAATTTAAGATAGTAGTCGGCCAGTAACGATTTAAACTGAGCTGAATATTCACCCGAGTCATTAGATTGGATGATAATCTTTTCCATATCGTCAATTGCTTTATCTTTGTGAGTACCATTAAGTTCAGAATGCTCAAGTGAGAACACATAACGGTGAGCCGCTTTATCTGGTTTACTTTTAATTTGCCAGCCTTGGCTGACATAAAGCTGTTGTGCATGGGCGCTTATTTTAAAGGCCGCCATTTCGTGGCAGGGCAGTAAAACCCAAGCTTTACCATCCTTTGAAAGATGTTTAGACATGCTGATACATAAATCGTAGAAACTTAGCTGGTCATTATGGCGTGCTTGATTGCGCTTAGCATTAGGGCCTTTTAAATGGTCGCTAAAAAAAGGCGGATTACAAATAATGGTGTCATAGGGGGCAGCGCAGGAAAATTGCTTGATGTCTTGATGAATTACCTGAATACGTTTAGAGAATTGGCTATTGATAATATTCTGTTGTGCCTGTTCACAAGCCTTTTCATCTAATTCTAATGCATCCACCTTCGCGGTACTGCCTTGGGCACTCATGAGCGCCAATAGCCCTGTACCTGTGCCAATATCTAATATGCGTTGGCTATTTTTCACGTCACACAGGGCGCCAAATAAGCAAGCGTCTAAAGTGACTTTCATGGCGCAGGAATCTTGGGCAATTGAAAATTGTTTTAAATGAAAGGGCTTCATAGATGCTTAATTAGAAGGAAATACGCAATTGTACCAAGCTTAGGGTGGCCAATGTAAGTTGGTGAGGTGTTTGACGGCTAAGAGGGACGCTAAAAGCAATGCACCTTGCAACGCATTTTGCAAATCGCACTGCGTTGCTTACGCCACGCAGTGCTCTAATTCTTGTGGGTGTAAAATATACACCACCCAAGCGATGGCAGTGGAATAACATAGGTTAGTAGCCAGCTCACTATGAGGGTCTTCTAAAAAAGCCCTTTGAGAGGCAAGGCCTCTTATGCGACTTGCTAAGTCAGGGTGAAAGGCTAGATATTTATCCCACACCAATTGATGGCTGTTGGCGTCTATTTCATAGGGCCCCAAACCTTTAGTAGAGTGATGCTTATGATGCTGAACTTGCTTTTGAGTGGCAATGGCCACCAATACATTTTCAGCAGCGACACCTGCTTTACCCAGGTATTTTAAGGTGGGGTGAATGATTTTCTCGCGTAATTCCTGTTTGCTAATATCCATGGCTTACCTCCAGAAGGGGCCTTTGGACTGGCTAATATTTGACTGCTTATTGCCTGTTACTATTGATAGTGCAAAAAGCTTGCCCAATCCTAATAGCTGATATTTTAGCTTTTAAAAGGTCTTTCATATTTATTCTAGCGGCCAATTCAACAATAACCTTAAGGTTTTGAAATTAATGACTAGGGCCTAAGCTATTGATAAGGGGCTTTGCATAAAGTTCAAGAGGACTTTACGTTTTCATTTTTGACGAAATACTTTAAATTATAAATCCTATTCCTATATAACTGATTTATATAATGAAATAGGAAGTAGTCATCATAAGTAATGGCTAACTAAATATTTACGTTACAGGACATGAATGAACTGGATTGATAGCCATTGTCACTTAGACTTTGAGGTATTTAATGAGCCTCTAATTTTAAATACCAATTTACGAGAGTCTGGCTGCGCTCATGTTCTCGTGCCGGCCATTAGTGAGCAATATTTTAGCAGAGTGCAAAAGTTTCAAATTGACGCGAATCAGCATCATAAAGATTTGGTTTATATTGCTCTGGGGCTGCATCCTTATTTTTTAAAGGAGCACAAGGCCCCGCACCTTGAGCGACTTGATTGCTTGTTAAGTGAGCATCGCCCCATGGCAGTTGGGGAAATAGGTTTGGACTTTGCCTTGCCACCTGAAACTCACGAATCACAAATAGCCTTGTTTGAGGCTCAGGTTTTGTTGGCAAAAAAACATCAATTGACCATTGTGGTTCATGCACGATCGTCCCACGATAGGGTGTGCAGTATTCTCAAGCGCCATAAATTTATTAATGGAGGAATTATCCATGCTTTTTCAGGCAGTTTTCAGCAAGCCCAAAATTATCTGAGGCTAGGCTTTGTATTAGGTTTAGGAGGAGCACTCACCTATGACCGAGCCCGTGCTATGCATAAAATGGTTCAACAGCTGCCCAGCAGCGCCTACGTTTTAGAAACAGACAGCCCTGATATGGCCCCTGCCTTTGCACGAGGGCAAGTGAATACCCCCATGAATATACCTAAAATAGCTCAAAGTATTGCCAACCTAAGAGGGGAGGCATTAGATAAAGTTTATCAAGACAGTACAGACAATTTTATGCGGGTCATGCTGTCTAGCAATGACCCAGTGTGATGAATGCTTTTACAATAATAGAGGGAATTAAAATGGCAAATGCTCTAGTGGTCGTGGCGCAAGGCATTGAAGAAATGGAAACCGTGATTATTTATGACCTTTTAATAAGAGCCGGCATAGAGGTGACGTTAGCCAGTGTCACTGGTCGTCAGGTGGAGGCCTCGCGGGGTTTGAAAATGGTGGCTAATGTGGATTTAAATCAGGTAATAGATGAGGCGTTTGACATTATTATTTGTCCTGGTGGCTTGCCTGGCGCTGAATACTTACGAGATAACGCACTTTTAAAAAACCTGTTAATTAACCAGCATAATCAACAAAAATGGCTGGCTGCCATTTGCGCCTCGCCAGCCGTGGTATTGGCGCATCACGGTATACTTGATAATTCTCAAGCCACGGGTTATCCAAGCAGTGAAGAGCAAATTCCCAATTATATAGATGAAGATGTGGTGGTGGATGGCCATGTTATCACCAGTAAAGGCCCCGGTACGGCCATGGTCTTTGCGTTAAAAATTATTCAGCTACTGATGGGGGAAGTGCAAGCTAAAGAGGTGGCTGCTACGGCACTTATTAAAATGTAGCTAAATTCACAACTTGTAAGTAAATGCTATTCAAGTTGGTTTTATTTATTAATTTTTGTAAAGACGGCCATATTTAACCAGTTAGGAATAAATTAATCCTGATCAATTGTTACAATTTTAAGCATTTGCTTTGCGCATTATGTCTAATACAATGACATCGTGCGTGATAGACTGCGCGCCGCTAATTGAGTGAATGACGACAGAATAAGTTTGGCTTTCTATATTGCTAAGCAGCGGAGGGTGTGCAGTGTTCAAAAATAATTTTGTGTGTTCTATCTTATTAATTGGGTTAATCATTCCTTTTGGGGCGATGGCCAAAGTGTCACCCAAAGAAGCCGACCAATTAGGTAAACGTTTAACCCCCATGGGAGCGGTGCGCGCTGGCAATAAATCGGGCAGTATTCCTCAGTGGAAAGGCGGTCTAACAAAAGCGCCAACTGACTATATTAAAGGGCAATTCCATACTGATCCGTTTGCCAGCGATAAAATTGATAAAGTGATCAATTCAAAAAACTATAAAAAATTTGAAAAATACCTTACCGCCGGTCAAATAGCACTTTTAGAAAAATATCCAGATTTTTCTATGCATGTCTACCCATCACATCGTAGTGCTGCTTATCCTCAATTTGTGTATGACGCGGTAAAGAAAAATGCACTAACTGCCGAACTAATGGAATACGGAACAGGCGTAACCGAGACCATTATGTCTAGCCCATTTCCTATTCCTAAAAATGGTGCCGAGGTGTTATGGAACCACACTTTAAGATACCGTGGGCTTAAGTGGGATCATGTGTCATCTACTTTAAATACCACTGAATCAGGTGAAAAGAGTATTTTCACTCGTGAATATAAGTATTATTTTGCTTACAGTGAGCAAGGCATCACTCTAGATGAAATTGATAACAAAATTTTCTATGGCAAACGAAAAACGATCGCACCTGCCAAATTTTCAGGTCAGTTAACTCTTGTACATGAAACCCTAGATCAAGTTCGTTCACCACGAAAAGCCTGGATATATATGCCGGGTCAGCGTCGCGTGCGTCGTTCACCTAATTTATCTTATGACACCTCTGACATAGACAGTAATGGCATACGCACCATTGATCAGGTGGACATGTTTAATGGCGCGCCTAATTTATATGATTGGAAATTATTAGGTAAACAGGAAAAGTACGTGCCTTATAATGCTTATAAATTGCATGAAAAGGGCTTAAGTATTAATACCATAGCGGGTAAAAATTACATTAACCCTGAGCTTATTCGTTATGAGCCCCATCGGGTTTGGGTAGTGGAAGCCACTTTACGTACCGGCATGAATCACGTGTATCATAAGCGCCGTTACTACTTTGATGAGGACAGCTGGCAAATCGTATCGGTTGACGAATATGACGAGGAAGGCCAGTTAGTACAGCATACAGAAGCTCATACCATCAATTATTATGATGTCCCCATGATTTATTCCACATTGGAAGTCACCTACGATTTATCCAGTGGGCGTTATTTTATTGAAGGCTTAGATAACCAACGCTCTCCCATCAATATGGACGTAGACTTTAAACGTCGAGCCTTTACCTCTTCCGCTTTGCGTCGTGAAGCTCGTTAACCTCAATTTATTATAAGTTGTGTGAATTTAGCCCTCATAGAGGGCTAAATCGAATATCTTTTTTAGCATGTTATACTGCCTCTATTTTTATTGAGATGCTCTCTTGCAGTACTTCTACCTCTGGCTAATGCTCATGATGAGCGCCTTCTCTTCTTGGGCTCAAAATACCCTGCCTGAAAACTTTGCTCAGTTACCCGATGACGTGCAGTCATTATTGCTGGAATACGCCTTTTTTAATGATGAGGTTAATCAGCATTGGGGCGAGCAAGCCAGTTACTCCAGTGAGAAAGCCTATGTGAAATACCTTGATGATTATCTAAGCCGCGCCAAAATAGACTTTAATGCAGGGGTTTTAACCGTGGAAACCCTTGCCATTAGTGAACCTCTCAAACAATTAAAATCGGCGGTGGTAACAGCGCTGCTTACCCCTGACGATCCTAATGCGGTAGATATTTACTCATCTCAAGATATCGATATAAAGGGAAAACCTTTTTTATACGGCCGAGTGTTAGATGAAGAGGGTAAGCCCATTCGCTACTTGTGGCGAGCTCAAAAATTTGCACAAGATATGATTGATCAGAACCTGTTGGTTATCAGTACGCCACAAGGCCAACGGTTCAGTGTTAATATTAAATTGGTTAAGAATCATAAGCAGGTGGCGGCTACGGGTGTTAAAGCTTGGGTAAGCCAAGCCAGTGATCGCTTTGATTTACCTGAGTCGCTTATTCTTGGCATTATCGAAACCGAAAGCGGTTTTAATTCTTTTGCGGTAAGCCACGCCAATGCTTATGGGTTAATGCAAATTATTCCAGCCACTGCCGGTGCGGATGTTTTTCAAAAAATATATAAAAAGAAAGGCAAGCCAACTCGGCAATATTTATTTAACGCCCAAAATAACATCATGACCGGCAGCGCTTATTTGAGTATTTTACGAGACCGCTATTTACGCGATATCAAACACCCCACTAGCCAGTTGTATTGCATCATTAGTGCTTACAATAGTGGCTCGGGTAATGTGTTTAAAACATTTCACTCAAGTCGAAAAAAAGCCATAGAACGTATTAATAACATGTCGGTTGAAGACGTATTATGGCGCTTGCGTAAAAAGCAGCCCAGCTTAGAAGCTCGGCATTACATTGAAAAAGTATTGCGTAATCAGAAAAAGCATCAGGTTTAATGGCCGGTCAAAAATAAGCCTGAATAAATTAGGATTAAAATGTTGTCACCCATAAATGATTCGTTAAATAAAATGAATTCGCAGATTGAGCATTTATTTAAGGCACAGTTGGAGGATTATTTTTTAGATGATTTAGATATGCATTTGTATTTATTACAAGACTCGGTAGTCCATCATAACTTTAGCCCCGAACAAGTGGAAAGTATTTGGGCCAATATGCCTTATTGGGCATTTGCGTGGTCTAGCGGCCGCGCCTTGGCCCGCTATATATTAGATAACCCCGCCTTGGTGAAAGGGCGAAGTATTTGCGACTTTGGCGCCGGCAGTGGCATTGTGGCCATTGCGGCTTTAAAAGCTGGAGCCAAGCAGGCTTGGGCATGTGATATTGATGATATGTCACACTTGGCCGTTGAGCAAAATGCGCAATTAAATGGCTTTTCAATAAAGTGCTGTAAAACTTTAGAGCAAGCGCAAGAAATAGACTTAATTGTGGTGGGGGATGTCTTATACGACACGCGCAATCATGGATTAGCACAAACCTTGTTTAGCAAAGAATGCCCAGTGATATGGGCAGAAAGTCGGGCGCAAACCAAGTTAAGCCATTTTGGGCCCGTGGCCAAATACCAAGGGGAAACGCAACCTAACATTGGTGGTTTTGACGAACACCAAAATATCCATATTTATCACCACGGGTTATAAACACGGTTTAAATTCTTACTTTTAGGCAAATGGCCTGCTATTTATTTATATTGTGATTGCCATATATAGCATCATGGAATAACAAGCGCTAACGAGGTTTTTTTCCGAACTGCTTATGCATTAATAATGTCTATACTCTAAATTATTAATTTAAGGGGCCGATTATGCATTTTAAAACTGTGAAAGATGTGGTGGATCACAGCCGACAACTTCATCAACAAATTAGTCAATTTTATCATCAGCTCAGTGAAGATAACTGCAAGGCCCGTGTAAGCATGTTGCTAGAGTATTTAAAGCGCCATGAGGATCATCTTGAAGACACCCTTAGCAAATTTGGAGAGGACAAAAGCCAGAGTGTATTAGATAGTTGGTTCCAGTACGCCCCAGATCAAGACTTAAGTGAAGTGATGTCAAGCTTGGAGGTGAGTGATCACATGGACACAGATGATGTGGTGTCCATGGCATTGACATTAGATGATTACTTTATCGACTTGTATCAGGGCATGGTGAGTAATGCCAGTTCAAGTGCGGTTAAGGCTGTTTTTCAAAATTTGTTGGACATGGAAGAGCACGATAAAATTCAAATATCCAAAACAGCTTTGCAAATGAGTGATATGTAACACCTGATAAACCAATTACTTGTTTATCGATTGGGCGCGTCATTTTTTAGCACACTGCGCATATGAGCGATTTTCTCTTCTTTGCTTAGTTGTGCACATTGATCAATAAGTGCCTGCAGTTGAGTGGACTTTTCCACCACAAAATCAATGAATACTCTTACCTTTTTAGCTTGATGGCGGCCGCTTGGAAAGACCAAGTAGATGGGCTCATCTTGAACTTGCCAGTCAGGCAATATGGCTTCAAGTTGGCCGGTTAACAGCTCTTCGAATGTAAAAAACTCGGTACTAATGGCAACCCCTTGACCGGCTAACATATGATGTAGCGCCACATCATTATGATTAGCCTTGATGCTGCTATTAGGCTTTACCGAAACATGTTCACCGGTTTTTATATGGGTGAAATTTTCGTGTTGTAATTTATTGGAGCGCCGCGCAATGCTGATCCAAGGCACATCATTTAATTGACTGGGATGGGTAAAGGGGCCGTACTCTTTAATAAAGTTTGGGCTAGCGCACAATACTGGCGCTGTATTATAAAATTTCCTAGCAATTAAGCTGGAATCTTCTTGGTGGCCAATAACAAAACCTAAGTCAAAACCATCTCTGACTAAGTGAATGTCGCTGTCACTAAATACCAAATCTAAATCAATTTTTGGATAAAGGGTTTTAAATTCAGCAGTCCAGCGGCCCATAATTTCAATGGCAAAGCCCACGGGTGCGGATATTTTTAATTGCCCTGATGGCTCATGCTGATAATCACTAATACGAGTATGAATGTCGGTGATTTCGGCAAACAATGGCTTATATTGCTGGTAATACTGCAAACCCACGTCGGTGGGACGTACTTCACGGGTGGTTCGCTCTAACAATCTTAAATTAAGCTTGTCTTCAAGGTCGGTAATCATTCGACTGACGCGGGATTTAGGGATATTCAAACTGCGTGCGGCTGCGGTGAAGCTGCCTTCTTGCACCACACGAATGAAGACCGCCATTTGATTTAAATCTAGCATGAGAAAGCGATAATAACTGAAAAGGCAATTACAGCATAATAGCTATGAATTACAAGCTTAAGAGCAGCGACTGTACGTTGAATGCAGAGAAGGGATACATAAAAAAGCTATATGCTGTTGGGCATATAGCTTTTACAGTATTAAGCTTAAGTGGTATTAGATGTCCTCGTTACAATCGTCTGTAACCATATTATTAATCCATGCCTTAATTAAATCCACGCCTTCAGTATGAACTGTGCTTCGTCCTAATTCAGGCATCTTGTGAGTGCCATCTAATGAATTCATTCTGAACGGTAAGTAAGATCTGTCAGCGTGACCTGGTATAATGTTTTTAGGGTAATCCTCATGGCCACTAGCCACTGCAGACTTACAGACACCAAATTTGCTAGGAGCGGTATCAAAATCGCGATTAAATTCTACTTGTAAACCACTGTCTCCTGCAGGGCCTTCATAAAATTCTTCTGGAATACTCAGTTCTGAGCGGTGGCAGTGGGCACAGTTAATGTCTAAGTAACTACGGGCTGCCAAAATTAAAGCATCTGAATCTAAACCGTCGATTGCCACGCTATCATTAAAATTAGCAGCGGTATCAATGCTATTTAAATCAGTTGGGGCACCGCTTAGAATGCCAGCCTCTACCCATTTTAGTATTTGGTTTTCAGGTCCTGTGGCATCGTTGTAAGTATAATCATGATTTAAGAAACGGGCTTTAGGGCCAATAGGTTTAAAGATTCCTGTTCTGTTATCATCAGAGCCTTGAAGCATAGGGCTAATAGTATGGCATTTTGTGCATTGGTTTTTTTGTGGCACTAAATAGTCAAATGTTTTCAGCTCGCCTTTATGGGTAGTGCTCACATCAGAAACGGTTTTTCCTGCGACCACATAGCTAGCATCAGTGGTTGACTCCCAATAGAAAGGCAGCGAAGTCCAGCCATCGGCACGATTTATTAGTAAGCGTGTTTCAATAAGTGTTTCGTTGCCTTCTCGGTTAGAAGTGTCGTCTGGTAATGCAAAGGTTTTAACTAAAACTGTGCCTACTGGAAAATCCATTACTTCGTATTCAGAGTAGTTTGCCGTTTTGCCTTCAGGTACAAATACGAATCGATATTTACTGGCATAATCAGTAAATAATGCGGTAGATAAATCGTAAGGAATACCCGTGCCATTTGGGTTTGATGTTGGGTCGCTGGCATCGCTAAATAAATTATAATTTGATAGGTTTTCGCAATTCTCTGTTAATAGAGCTTCCCAGTTAACGTCTGCCCCTGTATTTACGCAAACGTCATTATTTTCCGAAACGACCTCGTCTGTGGCGCTATCACTGCCACATGCTGATAGTAATACGCCGCTAAATAGTAGGGCGGATACTTGTAAAATTTTTGTAAAGCGTGTCTCTTTCATAAGCCTATCCTCGATATAAATTCTTAATAAATCGGGCCTAGCCCAGATAAAGTTAAGGAAGGAATTAACCCTAGCCTAATCAAAGCTAGGGTTGTTTTGATTTAACAGTTGATTAAAGCGCGCAAGCGGCTAGTTCAGAGTCATCACCTAGGCAGCCATACGTTTCACCTTTAAAGGTAACGGTGGCAGCGGTTAAGCGAGTAGGTGCAGTGGCACAATTAAGGATGGTGGAATCATCGCCCATGGCGCTAAATTGCAATGTTTCGACAGGGCCTTCTTCATTGAAGTTAGCTGCGTCATTAGCGTCTACGTCGTAGATCGAACCTATCGTGAATGCTAATTCAGAATCATTATTATTGGCATTGTTGGTTACACAACTTTTTTCAGCATCGGTGTATGGATTAATTCCAATTGTGAGTAGTTGCTCTGCATTGGCCAATAACTCACCCGCACCGTCATAAATAATTGCAGGTACGGATTGGTAGTAGGCTGCGTATCCACCAAAAACTTCATCAAAAAGCGTCCCGGTTAAAGGCTCTGAACTATTATTCTCAAAAGTATTGTCGTGAATGCTGATATTTTTAACTGTGGGGGTCCAGCCGTTAAGAATGGTTGCTGAATAGTCTTCATCATCTAGCTCAGCATCCATTAGGAAGTAACTGGTAATCGTCACACCATTACTTTTGTTATCACGGATGTTGTTGTTATAAATTTCAACATTGCTGGTGGCTAAGATTAGAATACCTGTTCCACCTGGTACGGCACCAACAACGCCACTACCAACGTTTGCAGTGTTGTTTTCATAAGTGGTGTTGTTAAAAATGCGAACATTGTCGCCTTTTCCTTGAGGTAATCCTGGTAAGTCAAAACTTAATATGCCAGCTGAATTGTCAAACGCTTCGTTGTTGTATACATCGGCCATGGTAGAATTTTCAATTTCTATGCCGGCAATGTTATGTTCAGCAACATTATGACGTACAACAATATTATTTGACTGACCTACATAAATTCCAGCATCAGCAGAGCCTTTTGAGTAGTTGTATTCCATTAATACATTTTCACTGGATACAGGGTATAAACCATAAGCGCCGTTATCTTCACCGCCAGCATCAAGAGGGGTTTCCCAAACCGCAGCGGTGTAAGCGAAGTGGATACCGTTTACTGCATCGGCTTTAATGCCGTTTTTAGGGACTTCGTATACGCCAAGGTCACGAATCGTTAGGTTGTTACCACCGTCAAAAAAGATTCCGTCGTTACCGGCTGATGTGGAAAAATCTAATTTAGTTGCTTCGATACCGTGACCGGTTACTGTGATGCCATTGGCAGCTACAATGTTAACGGTTGCACTAACTTTGAAATTGCCTTTTGGTAGTACCACAACAGCATCTTCGGCCACATCTGTAACGGCTGTTACAAACGCCTCTGTAATATCTGTGCCATCAGCAGCGTCAGCAGATACAAATACCGCGCCTGCTGGAAATGTATAGCCAGAAGCTGAACAAGTGCTCTCATCAAAACAGCTATCATCGTCACTGCTGCTTCCGCACCCAATTAAGGTCATGCCGGCCGTTATGGCGGCGGCTAATTTTATTTTTTTTATTGTATTCATGATTACCCTCTTCACTACGTTTGTGTAGGGCTAACAGGGTAGGGAGATTGTCTTAGGATAGGCAGGTGTAATTTGGCCAAAATATGTAGGCGGTGGCAACAAATGTCCTACCGCCAAATATTTTAAGTTACTGATTTTGTTTGGATTTTCTATAGAAGCTAGGGGTTTTTCCCACCCATTTTTTAAATGCGTGGCGGAAATTGGTTACATCGCTAAAACCAATTAAAGTGGAGATGTCATCAATTGAAATCATGGTTTGGGTTAAGTATCCAATAGAGAGCTCACGGCGCACTTGGTTGAGAATACGCTGATATGAGGTGTCCAGTTTACTCAGTTGACGGCGTAAAGTGCGTGAGCTGACTTTAAATACATTGGAGAGTATTTCTATATCTGGGTAGCTGCCGCCACTGCGAATGAGTATTTGCTGCACTTCAGTCACCAATGGGTCTTTAGAGCCTAACTTTGCCATTAGCTTGTCACTGAAGGGTAAGTCTTGTATGACCCTTATGGGAGCCTCTTGAGGGCCTGGTCTTGTTAAATCCTGAGTGTTTAAGCTCCAACTATTACTTTCTTGGGAGAATTGTACCGGGCAGCCAAATAAGTCTTCATAGTGCTGACGGTTGGCTTCGTCGTTGAAGCTAAACGAAACTGCGCTGTAAGATAAATCTTTGCCAAAGATACTGCGTGCCATATGAAGTCGCGCACTGATGCCTAGAGTGACAAAAAAGGACAAAGCTTGTGCGTCTATGTCTTGCACGTTAGCGAGCTGGCTCACTAAGGAATCGCCTTCTGTGTGAGCGCTGCGTTTTACTAAGTGACCCAGTACAGAATCGTATTTGTCCCCCATGGTGAGGGCTTGCTCTAGGGTTAAGCATGAGCAAATGGCATAGCCAAAAGTATCTAGATCTTTCACCTGATAAAGAGTGCCTATTTGAGCGCCAGCCAAGGGCTCGAGTTTGTGTGAGCAATACTGAAATGCTTCCAATATTTTGTATGCTGGCAAGCAGGGCTCTTCAAGCTGGCTTTTTTCTATCTGTAAGTGGGCCATTAGGCCGTCACTGTTGTGATTAGGAGAGTTATCCAAAAAACGAACAATGTTACGCACTTCAAACGAAGGGGAGGGTTGCTCACCTAATATAGACAGGTTGTAGCCAGTGCCTGAATTAAACTGTACATCTGTATTCATGGTTCCAGCCTCCAAGCGCCTCTAAGGGGTTGTTATGAACATGGTGTATATTATTTTAGTTGATGAATGGGATAATACTAAAGTAGTAAGCACATTAATCCATTTTATTGGCCAATATCTTCCCTTTCGTGCACTTAAATTCATTTAATTAATGCCATGGCAGTACCATGATAGCGGCGTTCGTGGCGGATTTGGGTATAATGCGCACAGATTGATATTTGGATAAGAATTGTTGTGAGTTACCTAGATAGATTTTCTGGCATAGCGCGATTGTATGGCCAGCCAGCATTAGAAACCTTCAGAACGGCTAAAGTGGTGATTGTGGGCATTGGTGGAGTGGGTTCATGGGTGGCCGAAGCCTTAGCCCGTACCGGCTTTGAGAACCTGTGGTTGATTGATATGGATGATATCTGTGTCACCAACACTAACCGTCAAATACATGCTTTAAAAAGCAGTGTGGGGCACCTCAAGGTAGAAGCCATGACGCAGCGCCTACGTGACATTAACCCGGATATCAACGTCACGTCAGTCATGGACTTTGTCACTATAAATAACATTACGCAGCACCTGCAAGACATGGATTTTGTGGTGGATGCCATTGACTCTGTAAAAGTAAAAGCGGCCATGATCGCTTGGTGTAAGCGTCGTAAAACCCCCATGATTACAACGGGGGCAGCGGGCGGTCAAACTGACCCTACTCGCATTACTATTGGAGATTTAAATAAAACCTTTAATGATCCACTGGCCCGAAAAGTTCGCAGTTTATTGCGCAGAGAATACGATTTCTCCCGTAATGAAAAACGCAATTATGGTATTTCCTGTGTGTATTCAACCGAGCAGCTAAAGTACCCACAACCAGATGGCTCGGTGTGTCAGCAAAAACAATTTACCGATGGCACAGTGAAATTGGATTGCTCAGGAGGCATGGGAGCATCGACTATGGTGACCGCATCCTTTGGGTTGGTGGTAGCCGCTAAGGTGGCTGAAAAACTGGTTAAAAAAAGCGCTGCTAAATAATGGCTTTGGTTTATCAAAAGCAAATAGGTAATAGCCACTATGAAGTGCGTTCGGCCGGGGCTTCATTGCGTTTATATTCCAATGGGGTCCTTCACAGCCAGTACAATCCTAATGCCCCTGTGGGTGGCACTATTTGGGACCTTTTGTTATTACCGGGTTTTTTTAAAGATATCCCCCCTAAACAAATTTTAGTATTGGGCTTGGGTGGCGGGGCCATTGTTCATTTATTAAAAACATTTCTCCCTCAATCTTCTATTACCTGTGTTGAGCTAGACCATCAGCATATTCATATAGCTAAGCAATATTTTTTAATTCCCAGTCATAGGGTAGAGATTATTCATGGCGACGCGTATGAATATTTAAGCAGTACAGTTGAAACATTTGATTGGATTATCGATGACGTATTTCAACATGTGTCAGGGGAGCCCACTAGGGGGAAATCCTTACAGGATATTTTTCCTTTGTATCTTAAAAAACTAACCAAGCACGGCATGCTCTCGGCAAATTTAATCGGTACCGAGCAATATAAGCACATGAAATCTTTTGCGGGTCAGTTTAGTCAAGGGTATCAATTCAATCACCCTATGTATGAAAATCGTATAATCTGTCTGAGTAATGACATGTGTTCTAGCGCGCAGTTTCGTTTAAATTTAAAGCAATTTAAAGTGTTAGATCAGAGTCGAAAAAGCTGTAAATTGAATTACCGATTACGAAAACTATAGGTGTGGGGGATGTTCAAATAGAAGGCGTTGGTTGAATGAGCAAGCCAAGAATTGGCTTGCTCACTAGTATTACTTTAATCAATGTCTTAAGCGATGGTAAGTTCAAGTTTACGTTTCATTAAATCAATCACTTTAATATTAACGATAACCGCTTGATCCAATTGATAGCTGGCTTTTTCATTCTTATGGGTTAGGTAGGCTTTATCAAATTGAGATTGAGGCTTACTTTTGCGCATATCTACAAAGCCATCAATTCCATATTCATCCAGTTGCACCATAAATCCGCCAGGGTTGATTTGGCTGATGGTGCCCTTAAATTGAACGCTTTTTTGGCCATCGCTGATGTTTTCTAATTGCAGGCTAATAAATTGAAGCTTCAGCCATTGCTCAGCTTGTGCTACGGCATTTCGACCTGTAATTAAAGAGTTTTGCAGGTTTTCAATGAGCGCTTCATTTACTTCTGGTTTCTTTTGCTCATTTAAGTGGGCACTGATAATTCGGTGAATCACTAAATCAGAATACTTACGAATGGGTGAAGTAAATGTGGTGTAGCAATCAAATCCCATGCCTGCGTGTGGCTGAGCGTGATCGGCAAATTCGCTGCGGGTTAGAAAACGACTAAATAATGATTTAACCGGAAACTCAGGGGCATTGTTATTCAGTTCCTGAATTAATGCTTTATAACCTTGCGCTGTGTTGATTTCCCCTTCGTAGTTAATGTTTTGCTCTTTAATGATATTTTTTATGTCACCCAAGCGTTCAGTTCGGAAGCCTACATGCTGAATGAAAATACCTAAGCCAATTTCATTTAAGTAACGGGCACAACTTAAGTTGCCAGCCAGCATGGCTTCTTCAACTAACTTTTGCGCTGCGTTACGGTCGGCGCGGGTAATGCTTTGAACTTTACCGTTGTCTCCCATGTTGATATAGAAATCTGGACGATCTTCCATTACTAGGTTATTGGCATGGCGGAATGCATTTAAGCGTTGCGTTACCACATGAAGTTCGTCCATGTGAGGGGCCAGTTCGCTTGATAGTGTGTCTTTTTTCCCTTCAATGAATTCGCTGACTTGTTGGTAATTTAATTTACCTTTAGAGCACACCAAAGCTTGTAAGAAGTGAGAGCTTTCAATGTTGCCCTGTTCATTTATTTCAAGGGTGCAGACTAGGGCCAGGCGGTTTTTATTTTCAAGCAGTGAACATAAACCATTGGATAATTCTGGTGGCAACATGGGTAGGCTGCGACCGGGGAAATACAAAGAGTTGCCGCGGCGCGCTGCTTCTTGATCAAGGCTGGTATTTTTACCAAACCAAGCGCTAGGGTCAGCAATGGCAATGTATAACTTGTGACCGTTGGCGGTTTTTTCGGCGTACAGTGCGTCATCCATATCGCGAGTATGCTCGCTGTCGATGGTGACAAATGGCAAGGCGGTGAGATCTTCACGGCCCTGAGCCATTTCTGGAATGTTTTCTTCTGCTAATAGTGCCAATTCCGATGACATGGTTTCGGGCCATTCATGGCTTAGTTTGTGTTTTTCAATGGCATAGTGGCGCTCGAATCCTGAGTCGCTTAGTTGGCCAATGTTATCAATGATTTTTGCTTGAGATTTACCATTTGGAAAAGGGTGACGAGTGACTTCACAGCTGATCCAGTCATTGTCTTTAACATCTTTGCAGGCATCTGGTGGAAGGTATAGCCAGTTACCAAACATGGCCACGTCAGGCTCTACAAATTGAGCTTTGCCACGTTTTTGAAAGCGACCCGTGAAGGTTTTAAAGTCAGATTGAATGATTTTCTCAATCACCCCCTGAATTTTGCCTTTATCGTCGGTGGTTTCGCTAAATTGAATTTTGTCACCAGGGAATACTTTGGCCATTTCATCCGGTGGCAGGAAAAATTGCTGACCATCATCGGCATTCACAAAACCAAAACGGCCTTGGCTACCGCGTACAATCCCTTCTTTCAGGGATGCAACATGGTGGTCTGAGATTGTGCTTTTGAGAGATTTAAGTTGGGCTAGGCTGTCTAAGTTGAGCATGCTTTGATACTAATTAATAAAATTTTGCCCATGGTATCACTTTTGACCGTTTCTTATAGTCGTTTTTAGCCCAATCTTCCTGCGTATTTACCATAATGGCAGTGGGTCAATATGATGCAATATAGCAACCGCCCTGGCAGGCAATTTAGCCTGTAATTCAAGGGTTGTTATGGGGTGGTGGTAACTGAGGGTGGGGTGATTTCTATTTGTTGCATGACTTTTAGGCCCAGTAACGAGTCATTTAAATTGGTTTCGGTGCCATCAATGTTCAGCATGATGGTATTGATTTCTGGGCTCGTGCGGGAGTCCCCAGTGAAAATGATATTGCCATTGCCTAAAACATGCACCGTATCAAAATCGGGTAACCAAAGGCCAAAGTTGTAGTTTAATATTTGGTACTGATCGATTGTGGTGACTGGATTTAATTCAGCAATGGTTAAATCTAGCCCTGCATTGTAGCCAATGCAGTAGAGCCTTCCGTTAAACAATTGGCTTTTTCTAAGGCCTCTTACGTCGCCGTTGGGCAAACCTGGTATAGAAGGCATGGGGTTTAAAATTTCAGATACCGGCACTTGCTGCGGGAATAAACGCCCCCCTTCGCAACTGCTGTTAATAAAGAATGGGTGTGCATAGTCATAAGAGGCAATAGATGGGCTGTTATAAGGCAAGCGCAAGCTGTTAATGCCCACTGAATAACCACTATAAGCTTCTCGTGTTACGCTGCCATTACAGCTAAATAACAGTTTGTTCATGCCTCTTTGGGTAATCTCAAATATGCTGGAATTGCCTTGATCATCGTCGGCCACAATTAAGCTGGTGTGTGGGGCGATTAATACGGTACTGAGCCTTCCGGTTATCCCTTCGCAGTGCTCCAACAGCACACGATAGCTGTTATCTCCTCCATCCATGTTGCGGTAGATAATAATACCGGCGCGGCTCACGATAAACTGGCCAAGGCCTGGACGATCATCTTCGGCACTGATTTTTTCTAACCCATAGCTGCCACTGTCCCCTAAAAACATGCGATAAATAGCGGTTGGAATGACGAACTCTTCATCGTCAGCGGCTCGTGAAAGGGATTGGATTGAGGCTTCTGAAGGGTTTTCTAGTGAGTTAGCACTTACGTTACTGGTGTCATCTTCGGTGGTGGGTGTCTCTTCAGCTACTTCGCTCGAGGAGCTGTCTACACAGGTAGAGCCGCTTGATTCAGTTGCCGTGTCGTCTGTGGTGGTATCGTCAATTTCGGCTTCAGTTTCAGTTTCGGTTTCGGTTTCACTTGTGGTGTCTTCAGTTGTGTCGGTTTCTTCAGTGGTCGTGTCTTCACTTGGGGTTTGTGCATCGTCGATTGTGGTGTCTTCCTCTTCCTCTAAAGTGGGCGGGCAAGGGACACCTGAGTGATGATCCACTGGCTCCTCGTGATCAGGGTCTTCCACAAACTCCCCACTGGTCATGAGATCTAGTTCATCAAAGTCGACACTGACTACGTACAGTTCTTCTGAATCGTTCCAGCGGCTATCGGGAGGAAAGTAATCTCTGCCTAATTGAGTCAAATTACTGCGGCCACTATTACCCTCTTGATTTAATCCCACAGGAGCGCCAACCACGAAGCCTGTGGCGAGGTCGACCAAAAGATTGTAGTAGTCGTTATCTGGGTCGGTATCAAAGTTTCGATGAAAAATAGTCAGTAAAATATAGTCTTCGCTCATGACCATAATATCCAACGGGATAATGTGCTCTTCGCTGGTGAAAGTGAGGTTACCCGTTAGGTCCCATGCAACGGCTGTTTGATCAAGAAGTGTCACCGGGGTGATATTGTCATCGGCATCCAGCTGATACAAATACTGACCAAATTGTTGGCTGGTGGCTAAACTGGGGTCTACACCAATGGGCTGGCTACCAATAATAAAGCCCACATAATCGTTGGATAGCACCAAGCGCGAAACAGGCGGGGTGGGAATAAGCGGCAAATTTACAGTACTGCTTTGCCCAGCAGAACCGCCACCACCACATGCGCTGATGAGAAAAATTAACATAGTCAAACATAAACTGCGCATGCTTATACCAATTAATACGTTAAATATTATGAGTAGGTTAGCGGCTGAAGCGGTCAGAAATTTAGCACCTTAAAGGCTTATATAAGCTGTGATAAACGAGAGATTATGGCTATGATTGCCCAATAAACGGATGATCAACAAAGACTAACAATTCATGAATGATGAGCAACTCGACAGATATAGCCGACATATATTACTTCCCCAGTTTGACTACGAAGGCCAAAGCAGCCTGCTTGAAAGTAAGGTGTTGGTGTTAGGTGTAGGGGGGTTAGGTTCCAGTGCTGCCATGTATTTAGCCTCTTCTGGTATTGGTGAGTTACACCTATTGGACCCTGATACCCTGGAAAGCAGTAACTTACAGCGCCAAATTCTTCATCGTGAAAACCATATTGGTATGAATAAAGCGCTTTCTGGGCAAAAATCTTTGCAGGATTTAAACAGCAGCATTGAGGTTCATGCTCATAGCGAATACTTAAGTGAAGACGCATTATCAGCATTAATTGCTCAAATGGATGCAGTACTTGATTGCACGGATAACAGCCATAGCCGACGTTTGCATAACCGATTGTGTGTGGCCGCCAAAGTCCCTTTAGTGAGTGCTGCCGCCATTCGTTTTGAAGGGCAGTTGATGGTGATCAATAGCCAAATTGAGAATAGCCCCTGTTATGAGTGCGTGTATCCGGAATCTAATAATCAGGAGATGTCCTGCTCTGAATCTGGAATCATGGCACCTGTGGTGGGCATGATGGGAGTATTTCAAGCCCTAGAGACCATAAAGGTCATTAGTCATACTGGGCAGAGCCTAGTCGGGACGTTAAGCAGTTTCGATGGTTTATCGGGCCAATGGCGACGTTTTAATGTGGCCAAAAATCCGCAGTGCCCCATTTGTTCTCACTAATCTGGGTGTTTTAAAAAATAATTGAACCAAATTGCTGCACGATGGCAGTGAAATGGTGTAAAAAGAAAGGCATGTAAATTGCTTGGGCATAAATTGCCAATTGAGCATTATTTTTTGTTTTTCCGGGGTCGATATGAGTAAAGACGTTAAATCGTTACAAGAGTTAATTGAAAATAATCGCAAATGGGCCAGTGACATCAGTGAAAAAGATCCTGATTTCTTTCCTACTTTGGCCAAGCAGCAAGCCCCTGACTATTTATGGATAGGTTGCAGCGATAGCCGTGTGCCTGCCAACGAAATAGTTGGCTTGTTGCCGGGTGAGTTATTTGTGCACCGCAATGTGGCAAACATGGTGGTACATACCGATATGAATTTACTGTCGGTTTTACAATATGCGGTGGAAGTATTAAAAGTCCGTCACATTATTGTTTGTGGTCACTATGGATGTGGTGGCGTAGCGGCCGCCATGAAAAATCAAAAACTAGGGTTAATTGATAACTGGTTATTGGAAATTCGCGATCTTTACCATGATAAGCAAGACATGTTTAAAGGGTTAAGATCAGAAAGCGAAAAAGTAGACACCTTATGTGAGCTTAATGTGGTGCGCCAGGTTAATAATTTAAGCCATACCAGCATTGTTCAAGACGCTTGGGCTAAGGGCCAGAAGTTGGCTGTGCATGGGTGGATTTACGGTTTAAAGGACGGCAAAGTTAATAACCTAAATGTAACCGTAAACGAAAGTAATCAATTAAGTGATATTTTCCGTTTGGACATCGATTCAAAATAGCTGTTGAAAATAGTGTTGCGAAATGGGCTCTATTAAAACCAAACAAATGGGCATTAAATAAAGACATGGATGTAAAGGGTTTGAGTTTAATATGAAAACATTACAAATAGATATTGTCAGCGATGTGGTATGCCCTTGGTGTGCCATTGGTTTTGCAAACTTAAACACGGCATTAAAAGAATTAGATGACCCTATTGAAGCTAACATTCAGTGGCACCCCTTTCAATTGAACCCCCATATGTCGAAAGATGGCCAAGACATAAATGAGCACCTAGCTGAAAAGTATGGTTTATCCGCAGAAAAGCTGGCGGAGAATAAGCAGCATATTCGCCAAATTGGTCAAAATAGCGGAGTCGAATTTAAATTTGAGCAACGGGCACGAATTTATAACACCCTAGATTGCCATGTGTTATTGCATTGGGCTGGCGAAAAAAATAAACAAACTCAGCTGAAATTAGCGCTTTTTAAAGCTTATTTTAGTGAGGGAAAGGATATTAGTCAGCAAGACGTTTTGTTAGATGTCGTCGCCTCTGTGGGTCTTGATAAATTAGAAGCGAAAATGGTATTAAAAGACGAGCAATATAAAAATATTGTTAAAGATGAAGAGTCTAAATATAAATCCATGGGCATCCAGTCGGTGCCCGCTTTTATTATTAACAATGAGTATCTATTGAGTGGCGGACAGCCTAGCGATGTTTTTAAACAGTCATTGCAAGAAATTCTGGCTAAGGGCTAATGTAAACTACTTACATCGCTAAATTACCCTCAGATAAAAGCATTTACGATGCAAATAGTCGTGTGTAAATGCTTTTTTAATTTTTGTTCCGTTTTTCCCCTCCTCACAAATACAGGCCAATGCTCACAAAGTGACAAGCGGCGCCTGCTAAAACAAAAATATGCCACAGCTCATGAAAACCAAATTTACTGTGCAGGTTAGGCCTTTTTCCCGCGTAAACCACAGCCCCAATGCTGTAGGCGATGCCGCCGGCGATGAGCCAATTAATGGCAGCGTCAGACAGGGCAGCACTTAAAGGTTCAATCACCGCAATGGCAACCCAGCCCATGCCTAAATATAATGCCGTAGAAAGCCACCTTGGTGCGTGCAGCCAGAAAATTTTCACACCTATACCAAACAATGCGATGCTCCAAACAATACCAAACATCCACCACCCCTGATTAGCATCTAGACCTAATAAACAAAAAGGCGTGTAAGAGCCTGCAATCATAATAAAAATAGCCATGTGATCGATTCTTTTCAGTTTACGAATGCCTTGCTCGCTAATCTCCATTAAATGGTAAACCGCGCTGGCGGCAAACATCAGCGTCATGCTTAGCCCAAACACCAAATAGCTGGCAAGGTAATGCAGGGGTCTTTGCTCAGGAATGTTCGCCAACATATAGGCCAAGCCTGCAAGTGCAAGTAAAGCACCCATGAAGTGGCTTAGGCCTGAAAAGGGTTCGCGCATATGACGACGTAACATTGGGTAAACACTTGTTCGCTGAAAGAGGGCCCATTAGACGCATTTAAAGCAGGCAGGTCAAGTGTGTCATTCAGCCTTGAGAATCTTGGTTTAACCAGCTTTAATGCCCCTTTCGCTTTTCCTCAAAGGCACTGTAAATGAACATTAGTGGCATTATTTTGGCTGGCGGTCAGAGCCTACGCATGGGCGGTAAAGACAAAGGTCTGGTGCAATATGAGGGGCTGCCTATGGTCTGCCAAGTATTAAAGGGTTTTGAAGGGGCAAGTGAGGTTTGGTTAAACAGTAACAGCAGCGTTAGTGAGTATCAGGGCTTGGGTTTTAAGGTATTTGCAGATGCCCAATTCCCCGATATTGGTGAGCGTGCAGGGCCTTTATTAGGAATATTGTCAGGTTTGCAGCAAGCCCGAGAAGACTGGGTGTTGTTTAGCCCATGTGATACGCCACAACTGCCCCTTGATTATCTTTCACGCATGACTCAAAGAGCCTCTGACATGTTATCAAAAGCCTGTGTGGCTCATGATGGTGAGCGCCGCCAGAACTTACATTTGTTGCTGCATAAAATTTTGCAGGAAGACTTAATGATGTTTTTGTTATCAGGCAAGCGCAAAACGTACCAATGGCTAGATAGCATTGGGGTGGTGGATGTGGATTTTTCTAAGCAGGCCCAGGGGTTTAATAACTACAACACCCCGGCCGATTTTACTGGGTAATTCTTTTTGTTTAACTTTCATTTGCCTGTAAATTGCAAACCGGTAATGGCGGCGAAATGGCTTTTGGCTTTACCCATTGAATGTAAATCAGTGACGCCATAGAGATTAGCGAGGCAATAATAACAATGGCGTTAATTTGCATGCTGAAGAAAGCCAAGTTAATTAAGATCACAAATACCGGCGTTAAGTATGAATAAGACGATGATTTTACTGGGCTAATAATACGTGAGGCATATTGCAAAGAGAAAAAGGTAATTACCGTACAAAACACCACTAAAAACAATAAAAGAGCTAAGGGTAAAATATCCAATTGCGCTTTAAATTCTTGCCCAGATACCGCCACATAAATGCCTAACCAAAAGGTTACCCCCAATAAAACATAAAAGGTGCTAAGCAAGGGTTGCTCTTTGCTGGTGTATTTTTTGGTTATGTTGAAAAAACAGGCCATGGCAAAGGTACCTGCAATAAACAAAATGTCACCCATGTTCATATGAGCAAAAAAGTCACCTATGTTCATGCTGCCATTGGATATCACGACAAAGCTTGCAGCCGTTGATAAAGCTAACGGCAATAAATATCGTTTAATATTACTGTCTTTAAATAGAAACCAAGATAACAGCAAAGACAGTCCAGGCATTAGGGTATAGATTACCCCTGCATTAAAGGCTGTGGTGTATTTAAGGGCCTCAAATGTGGACATAAAAAACAGTGCGTAAAATAAGCTAATGAATAAATAAGCGCGCCAGTTTTTAGGAATAATTTTGTCTTTGTTGCCCTTCATTTTAAGTAAGGCTAAAAATACCAAAGTAGAAAGGGCAAAGCGGGTGAATAAAGCGATATCTGCCGCCCAATATTGCAGAAGTGCTTGGGTTACCGGAAATGAGGCTGCAATAAACCCCGTAGATATAAGCATCAAAAAATTTGCACTTATAACCTTTTTATTTAATTCCATTTTCTTTTACTGCCTCAACTCAATCGTGTCATCGTTTATTTAATCTTCCTCTTAAGAATCTCTATATTAATTATCTTTATTGTAAGTATCTTAATTTGAAGTTAGTTTAAGGTGTGAGTAGTAATTAGTCAACTAGCTTAAAGTTAAGATAGTTGCTATTGAGATACTTATGGTTAAAATAGTTCTGGGAAAGTAAGTGCTATTTAGATAATTGCCATTCAGATAGACAATAATAAGAATGACCATAAGTCACACAGAGCCTAAAACAAGGTGCCACTGACTTATGAAGATCCAGCGAGGGGCTGATCATGCAAGATAAAACTGACCACCAATTGAACCAATGGCAAGAGCAAAAGTCCGGCTTAGACCTTGATGTGATGGGGCTTTGCGCGCGTATCTTGCGGACCAATAACTATTTAACCAAAGAGATCTGGGATCACCACAAGTCCATGGGGCTTTCAAAAGGGGATTTTGATGTACTGGCCACTTTACGCAGAAGTGGTGAACCATATACTTTAACTCCAACAGATCTTTATAAAGCAACCTTATTAACATCAGGTGCCATGACCAACCGATTGGACCGTTTAGAAGAAGCCCATTTTATTGAGCGAGTGCACTCTAACGAAGATCGTCGTAGCTTTTTGGTCAAGTTATCACAGCAAGGCTTTGAGAAAATTGAAGAGGCAGTGCAAGAGCATGTGGAAAACGAGCAAAAGCTGGTGGCTGCCTTGTCTCAGGAAGAGCAGGCCCAACTGAGTGGGCTATTAAGGAAGTGGTTAGTGAATTTTGAGGCCAGTGCTTAATACTTTTCTGAATCAGTATTCGATTGATTAACTAGCCTACTCATTATTGAAAGTAGGCTTTCATTTCACGCAGGCTGTCTTGGTCGGCTTTTATTCTAAGCTTCAAGTAAATACCTTGGGCACTGTAACCTGCGCCATCAAAATCACGGTCACTAAAACCATAAAAGTTATAACCCATACTCACCCAGGTGTTAGGGCGAGGAATATAACCTAGACTTGCCCCTGCGCTATGACGGCTGTCTTTTAACTCCCAATCATAAAGACGCTGCGCGTGCATGCCCCAATCCCATTTAGGGGTCATGTGATGACGAATTTGGGTGCCCATTAAATCAATGATACCGTTGTAGGCCACGTCATCGATGGTTTCATCTACGTATTTAAAACCGTACTGAGCGCTTAGCTGAGTTTTGTTGAAGCGCTTATTAATGTGGGTGTTATTCAATAAACGGCGGCTGATTAAATCGCTGTCGGTGCTGGATTGTTTTTCTTCTATATATTTCGACTGATTTAACCAAGCAATGCCGTTATCAAGTGGGCGTAAGCCAATATCGAATTCCACTTGATAAAAAGTGGTTTCACTGTCGCTGGTGTTATCTAAACGATACTCACCATTTATGCCCATGGCTAAGCCTTCAGATACAGGGCGGAATAATCCGCTTAGCGCATTCCACTTATTGCTGTTGCTGCTTTCACGATATTCAATGCGATTGGTCCATTGCCAAGTGGGGCTGCGATAACCCCAGCCGGTAGACATGGCGTAAAAATCATCTTGCGAAGCGCCGGCATTGTTTTCATCTATAATGCTGTTTTGCAAATCTTGTGCTTGATCAAAACCAAAACTGATTGACCAATTTTCGTCTAGGTTTACCTCTTGGTTTAAACCATGCACTGCAAACATTCTAGAGCCATCTTTGCTTTGTTGTTCTTCTACACTGTTGCTTACTTGCATGCCTTGCCAAGGAGTGGCTCGTAAACCCATCACCGTGCGTTGTGGGGCGTCGCTTTCTAGGCCCGTTTCAAAAATGCTGTATAAGGTCACTTGATCATTTAAGCGGTAGTCTGCGCCCAATCGAACTAAGTCGTATACATCTTCTTGTTCTTTTAGGTTCACTTCAGCATCGGTATTAAAGACTAATTGGCCATTTAAAATAGAGAAAGAGTGGCCTGCTAATAGTTGTTGGGTAGACGTAGTGTCATCAGTGGCACTGACGGTTTCGTTTACTCGTGTACCCACATGAAAGCGGCCCCCTTCATATTCTTGATTAAGTTTGGCTTCTAATAATGATTGGCGAGCAGAACTGTTAAGGGTATTTTGATCACTAATTAATGTATTTACATATTGCTGAGCCGTGAAGTAATAAGTGGTTTCTAGGCCTAATTTCTCGGTATTGGCTTCTCCCTCATTTAGCTGCTCTAAACCAAAGCCTGCTTCCTCTTTGCGCACATAGGCCTTGGTTTGCAATTGCTCACCACGATAATCAAGGCTAATTAAATGGGCATTGGCTGTTACAGTATTGCCGTTGGTAACTTGTTCGCTTTGAGCGGTTTCGGCTTTTAACTCCAAAGCGTCTGTAATTTGTATACGCGCATCTACGCCGTTAAGGGTTTTGCTGTCTTCACCTAGCTCTTCATTAATGACAGTGGCGCCCACTTCAATGCGTTTATCTAAAACATGAACCGCTGCGCGCCCACCGTAAGTGATGTCATTGGCGCCGTCGCTTTCGGTTTCGTAACGCACAATAATGTAAGTGGGGTTAAACTCTTCGTCGGTTGAGTGGATCGGAGTTTTAAAGAATATGGAGCCATCTATGTAATCAATACTGTAGTCACTGTCCTTTGTGAATTCAGTTTCTTGAATAATGACTTCGCTTCGTAAACGATCACGTACTTGAATGGTGATGGTTTCACTATTAGGAATAATATTTTCTTGGCTTAAATGGTATAGGCCAGAGGTACCATCCCCTTGAATTTCATCCCGTTGAAATCCCTGAGCGGACTCAGTGACAAAAGCACTGAAGCTTACCGTGTCACCTTGAAATACTGATTGAATACCATGGAATTTACGTAAATAAGTGCTTAACTCGGTTTTACTTAAGTCGGTGCTGTAATCACCAAACACCGTATAGAAGCGCTCTTTTTCTATTCGTACATAAAGTTTGCCTTCCATGGACGCATCAAGCTTTTGCTGACTGTTATCGCCATAGAGGGTGTAATATTTGTTAGGATCAAGCAGTTTTTCAAAAGGTGTAGTTTCGCCTTTCGCGCTGTCATAAGCGGCGGTGACCAACCACTCTCCGGCAATTTGCCCTTTAGCAAATAAGGCCAATCGGCCATCGGTGTAAAATTCATCATCCACACCATGGCTGTTGGCGTTATCTACATGGCCACTAATATCGTTATAGCCTATGGTGCCTTCGCCTAGCGCGATGAGCATCCATTCGCGATTTTGTGGTTTTAGCCAAACGCGAATTTCTTCTTCTTGACCATTGGCCAATGGAAAACGAATCACCGCTTCACCCGCTTGAGTAGTGGGCTCTAGGGTAATGTAAGCGATACCCTCATTACTGATTTCATAGTTAGGTTTATAGTCACTGCGATTAATTTGTACCTTATCTTTGTTTGGGTCTAGTGCCACATAAGGGGCATCGACAGTAAATTCACCTTGCAGACCATTTCGCACGTTGTAACCATCGCGATCTTGAAGGCGTACAGCAATCACAGGTGCCATAACACCATCGGCAATGGCATTGGTTTCTTCTTTAATAAATTCAACTTTAGTGGGTGATCCCGAATAATGAAGGGTAAGCTCAATGCGCTCTAAAACGTTATCGTTTTCATCTATTACCGAGGCCACAAAATAGTTTGCACCTTCTTTTAAATCCACCCCAGACCACATGCTCACGGCACTATTATTGGCTGAGTAGGTTTCGCGGCTAGCAAAGTTTAATTGGCTAACCGGTGATTGATTCAACATTAATTGAATGTTTTGCCCCATGGCATGCTTAATAGCGATTTTGGTAGACGGAATGTTTGGAAGAAAATCACCGCTGGGCCATAACCACTCTAGTGTATTGTTAGTTTGTGCTAAAAAGGCCTTATCAAATTCAGGCATTCTTTTTTCTTCATAAATAGGGCCGGATGCCGTAGACGCAACAGGGAAGTCAAAGCCACCTGGTGCGATGCCGGCGGTTGCTACCATTTGATCGCCTGAGTTAGCCAGTGCCATATGCATATTGTTGGTACCGGCTAAAATATTTACTTCCACACGGCGGTTGGCGGCGCGATTTTCTGCACTGTTATTGCTAAGTAATGGTTGGGCAGCACCGTAGCCTGCGATGGTTATTTGTTCGGGTTTTAGGTTAAGTTGCTTCGTAATGTAATTGGCGGCGCTGCGGGCACGGGCCATGGAAAGATCTTCATTATTTTTAAATATATGGCGGCTTC